>CDZK01034206.1_pt1 | contig 23095 bp, 24 predicted proteins | sample 557401 | NCBI WGS metagenome assembly CDZK01 (sample SAMEA3182108, study PRJEB8094) | gut metagenome | biome: human; feature: gut; material: Stool; isolation source: human stools | place: Canada | collected 2013-04-25 | reverse complement strand
GAGTCCGCCGCTGTGGTGCTCTGGCTCTGCCAGTGAAACAGATTTCCGTTGATGGAGTAATCGTGATACATGGTGGTGGGCGAGTAGTCCTTGTCCGCCTTATTCAGCGTCACAAAGAACACATCCAGATGTTTCTCCGGCAGCCACTTCACACCCTCACGCACCGTGGCCGGTTTCAGGAAATCCAGTGCCACCAGCAACTGGTCTCGGGTATAGGTGCAGTGGAGGTCCAACGGGCAGTCAAAGCCAAGCTCCACCGGCTCGTCAATGAAGTCGATCTGCTCATACCGGTATCGAAGCAGTTCCAAAAGCTCGTCCAGCAGCACGGGACTATCTGAGAGGGTATACAGGTTGTCTTGTACCTCATCGGATGTCCAGCTCTCTGCCGCCTTGCCCCAGACGGTCACATAGAACATCTGGAGCATCCGCTGCTCCAGTTCACTCAGCGTCGCAAAGTCCACATCGTCCAGGCAGGGCAGCAGATCCAACAAAAAGCGGATCCAGCGCCGGGAATCCACAACGGCCAGCCGGCCAAGAGCTTTTGTAAGTACCTCCTCCAGCGGTTCGCTAAAGTCCGCAATTACATCTGCCCTGGCGCAGATGCGGGAGAAGGAGGAAAACTTATAAATTGCCCTGGGGTCCAGATGGTAGTAGTCCAGGAAGTTTGCCAGGGTCAGCTCCAGGCCGCTGTCCTCCGCAAAGCTGGCTACCCGGGACACCAGTCCGGCGGTATTGCCGTAGGAGGCACGGATGTTGTCCAGAACGTACTTGGCTGCCTTTTTCTCCAACTGGATGTAGCAGCCCTTGGGCGCGGATACAAATCCATCTTTGATCTCCCGGGTCATGCTGCGAGTGGTATTGGACAGCAAGGCGGCAAACTTGTCCTCAAAATTATACCGCTTATTGGCCTGGCCAATAAAGTCCAGTACGGTCAGGCATTCTTTATTCTCCGCAAGCCGCAGGCCACGCCCCAACTGCTGAAGGAAGATAGTCAGGGACTCGGTGGGGCGCAGGAACAGCACCGTATTGACCTCCGGGATGTCCACACCTTCGTTGTAGATGTCTACCACAAAGATGAAGCGAACCTCACCACTGACCAGCTTCCCTTTAGCGGTTTTTCTCTCCTCATCGGAGGATTTCCCGGTCAAAAAGATGGACGGAATCCCGTGGTCATTGAAATAGCGGCACATAAACTCCGCATGCTCGATGGACACACAGAAGCCCAGGCCTTTCACCTCGTCGATATCGGTCACATACTTGAGAAGGGAGGACACCACCAGATCGGCGCGGCGGTTGGCCACGGCGCCGCTGAGGGTGTAGAGATTGGAAAGCTCATTTTTGTCGTAGCCGCCGGCATTCCATTTCAGGGTGTTCAAATCCACTGTGTCGGTAACGCCGAAATACTGAAAGGGGCACAGCAGCTTGCGGTCGATGGCCTCTGGTAGACGGATTTCCGCGGCAATCCGGTTGTTGAAGTAGGGCAGTACACTCTTGCCATCCATACGCTCCGGAGTGGCTGTCAGGCCCAGGAGGATCTGGGGCTGGTAGTAGGACAGTAACTTCTGATAGGTAGGTGCCGCTGCGTGGTGGAACTCGTCTACCACGATGTAGTCATAAAAATCCGGAGCGGTTTTGGCGGTGAAATCCTGGGAGTTGAAGGTCTGGATGGACAGAAACAGGTGGTCAATTCCCTCTGGACGGTAGCTGCCTACAAACAGCTCTCCGAAATTGGCGTTCTTCAGAACCGCTCGGAAGGTGTACAGGCTCTGCCGTAAAATCTCCTCCCGGTGAGCCACAAAGAGCAGCCGGCAGGGCTTTCCGGAGTGCTGCTTACAAAAGCGCTTATAGTCCAGAGCAGAAATCACCGTCTTGCCGGTGCCGGTGGCGGCCACCACCAAGTTGCGGGTATAGCCCCGGACGGTGCGCTCCGCCTCCAGCTTGTCCAGAATCTCCTGCTGGTAGGAGTAGGGCGCGATGTCCATGGTGTACACTTCGGCGTTGTTGGCGTCGAAGTATTTTTCCGCCTTCAGCGCCCGGGCCAGCCGTTCTTTTTGATCCTCCGAGTAATACTCAAATTCGTTGGAGTTCCAGTAGCTCTCAAAGGTGGCGGCGATCTTGTCGATGGTCTCCGGCAGATCTCGGCGGGTCACCTTCACATTCCACTCCAGGCCGCTGGAGATGGCGGCGTTGGACAGGTTAGAGGAGCCTACGTAGGCGGTGGTGAAGCCGGTATCCCGATAAAAGACATAGGTCTTGGCGTGGAGTCGGGTGCGCTTGGTGTCATAGCTGACCTTGATTTTGGTGCTGGGCAGGGCCCGTAGCTCCTCAATGGCTTTCACATCGGTGGCTCCCATATAGGAGGTGGTAATGATCCGCAGTTCCCCTCCGTTTTGGGTGAACTCCCGCAGTTCATCTATCAGGAGCCGCAAGCCGCTCCACTTGATAAAGGATACCAACATATCGATGCGGTCGGCAGAGACGATCTCCTTTTTGAGCTCCGTATACATCTGGGGCTCATGGATAGCTCCGGTAAACAGGCTGCTCTGGGCAATGGAGGTTTCCGGCCGGCTCAGGTCGGCAGCTGTCTTGCCCACTGCCAGTCGTGGATCCTGCTCCTGTAAAAGCGCAAGAAGCTGCTCTGCCCGCAGGTCGACGCTCAGCGCAGCAAAGTCAGCTTCTTTCGTTGTATTCTGGATGAGGTTTACGATCTGGTTGGCAAGGCCGATCTGGGTAGAGATGCCCCCGCCGTTGTCCGCCACATTCTCCAGGCCCTTTTGCACCACATCTGCCAGATACTGCGCCAATATCTTGGAGGCCTCTGCCTTGTCAATAGGCGCAACCGATTTGCGGGCTTCGGGAATTTCCACAAGCTCGCAGTTCAGCGCAGTATTGATGACTTGTTCGTAGAGGCCAGGGAGGAGCATATCAGGTACACCTCTTCTTTATCTTGCTGTATATCTGGATTTTCATTTGGTGTCACATTGTGGCGTTATGGTTCCGTTCTTTATATGATAGTCAATTCCGAGCTTATCACAATATGCTATTACCTCGGTGGCACAAGTGTTAAAAAAATGTTTGTGATCTGAATATGCGGTGACCACTTTGTTGTAGTTCATGCGGCCAAAAATTATGCGATCAACAAAATTAACTTTTTCAAGCAATTGGATTAGGTCTTGCTTTATGATGTTTGGTGTTGGGTACGGCTCAATACTAACCCAGGTTTTACACCCAGCATCATGAAGCGCCTTTAAAGCCGACAACCGTTCTTTCCACGGGGCAGCCCCCGGCTCTATCTGTTCCCTAAATGCCTCGTCTGTTGATATGAGTGTTATACCATATTCATTATCTTTAGACATTTGTGCCAACTCAATCGGGAGCACTCCTTTTGTCAATACAGAACATTTAACTCCAGAAGCATTTATTTTCTTTATGGCAGCGATGCTCATATCACGTACTTCGTCGTATTCATACATAAACGGATCTGTCGTAAAACAAAGATGTAGCATTTGAATTTTGTTTTTGAACTTAGGAAGTTCCGCGTCTAATAGCTCCAAGGCGTTTTCTACAATGGCAGGTTCACACCAGTCTTCGTATGATTTCACTTCTCCAAAGCGTTTTTTCAGCAAATATGCATAACAGGGATATAAGCATCCATGGCAACAACCGAGAACATGGTTCATTGTATAGTCACCATATTCAACTTCTGTTTTATAAATTAATGTTTTTCTGTGAATGAACTTTTTTATTTTCTTCACCTTATCCACCTCACAGAAATTTTTTGTCCCTTTCCTTCAGTCATAAAGGCAGTCTTTTTCCCTCGGGATGTATAATCTGGATTTCTTAATACCAATAGTCGTTTATCTTCTTCGAGGCCTTTTAGAATCTTTTTAACGTACCCAGTGGAGCAAATTGGTCCATAATTCATGAAAAACATAGCCAAAGCATCGTGGAGAGATGTCAAGCAATTATATTGGGAAAAATGCAAAATCGTCTTTTCCTCAATATCGTCTTCATCTACAGCTTGGTTATCAAAATTCTCAGCCCAGAGTTGCATTTGTCCTCCTGACTGAATTTCCTGCAAAGCTTCCCACCTATTGCAGATATTATCAACCATTAAAAGACATCCATCTCGATGATTTGTCGCATGAATAAGCCTATACTTTGGCCTTTGGCCTTTTTTTATCCGCAAAGGCATATTCAAAACATATTTATAACTTTTTCTAAGCCTCATGCAGTACTTTTCCGCAAACAGGGCTTCTGCATCATACCCGTCAATTTCTCCTTTTTTGTATGCGACTATAATAGGTTTCCAATAGTCTCCACCAGCAATTTCATTAAGTTCGCTAATGGATTTTTCAGAGGCATCCATTCTTGTCGGCTCATACTCCACAAGGTCGGCAAACAGCGTTGTATCGTCAAAAGTTGTCCCCAATGCATGGCAAGCCTCTCGAATAAAGCCAAAGGAATTTAGGTTAATAAGCAACTCAATAGAATTAAAATGGCCTTGAGCAAATTCATCAAAAAGGGAGCACTGCAATGCCTTGATTCCGTAAGGATCAATATAGAGGAAAATATTGCAGTTTTCTTTACCTCGTAAAATAGTCTTTATATTGTCCTCGTATTTTCCGGATACGATTTTCACCCATGGATAGGAGCCAAGATTTCGTCGAAGATCATCGGCATAGTTCAGATCAATGAATGTGGCATTGATTTGAGCCTGTTGCATTGTTGTGCTGGCGCGACATTGATCGATAATCTCCAATGCAATTAACGGTGAGCCTCTATTGCCATCCTCAAACTTTCCTTTACCTGCAAAGCAATCCACATAAACTAAAGGCTTATATGTATGGAGAATCTTAGAAACATACGGTTTAAAATAGCAACCAAGGATTTCATCTTTTACAACAGACCAAGGCTTTTTCTCTAAGAAAAAATCATCATTTTTCTTTGCCATATGTTTCCTCGCTTTCCTGTCCATCTGTGGGTATACTTATCCATTATATACATTTTAATTGGGATAACCCGTTTACATTAAATATTACTTTAATAGAAACCCAATCAATTCACTTTATCAAAACTCGCTTCGCCTATTCCGAAGAACCGCTCAAAGAAGCCTTTCAACTTATCGATCACACCCTGCTTCTTTTTGGCTCTGGCGCCGCCTCCGCCGAACCGGGATACCGGCGGCATCAACTTATCAATGTCCGTCCCGGTGGTCTTGATCTCACCGTCACGGAAGGCATTCTCCAGAAACTTTCGCGTCTCCGGCTCCTTGAGTTTTTCTTCCTGAATGATTTGGACCAGTTCTTTCTCCCGCTCTGCTGCCACAAAGCCTTGCCACTCCGCCATCACATCATCCACGTCGTTGATACCGGCGATAAACATCTCAATGAGCTGTTTCTTGCTCCGCAGTTCGGGGCTGGCATCTACCGCCTTCTGGATGGTAACAAGGATCTCCTTGTCATCGCAGTTGGAATCGTGGTACTTCTTCACCAGCATCAGAATATAGTCGATGTTGATCTCGATCTGACGGATCAGTTCAATCTCAAAGACGATGTCATCGGTGATATCCTCTTTTTCGCCCTTTGTACGATTTACCCACTCGTCCCGCAGATCTTGGTAGCGGCCCAGGTAATCCTGCAGATCCCGTTCCGAGATCAGTTCCTTGCCTTTGAAATCATCAAAGGACAGCAGCAGATTCCGCATCCGAAGAATGGCCCCGAACAGGGCGATAAACTTTTTTTGATTCTCTTCCCCTTCAATGCGAGGCTCGGTCAACGGGAATTTCTCCGTTAGTTCTCTGATCATATCCACATAGCCCGGCTTGTCCTTCCCGTCCTGAGTGGTGTAGCCGTAGTAGTAATCATCGAACTTGTGCAGCAGGACGATGCCGCCGGCCTCCCGATCGCCAAACAGTGCAATAGCAGAATCCACCCGCTTTTGCAGATTGCGGAAGCAGACGATGTTGCCGAAGGTCTTGATGGAATTCAGGATACGGTTGGTGCGGCTGAAAGCCTGGATGAGACCGTGCATCTTCAGGTTCTTGTCCACCCAGAGGGTGTTCAGAGTGGTGGCATCGAACCCGGTGAGGAACATATTCACCACGATCAGCAGATCCAGCTCCTTGTTCTTCATCCGCAGGGAGACGTCCTTGTAGTAGTTTTGGAACTTATCGCTGTCGGTGGAGTAGTTGGTGTGGAACATCTCGTTGTAGTCCCGGATAGCGGCCTCCAGAAAATCCCGGCTGTTCTGATCCAGGGCGCTGGTGTCCTCGCTGTTCTCCTCGTCCAGGATGCCGTCCGCTTCCTCCTCGTTGGCCCCGTAGCTGTAGATCGTCGCCACCCGCAGCCGCTTTGCCGGGTCGGCGGCCATCTGCTTTTTGAACTCCTGATAGTAAAGCTTGGCCATGTCCACCGAGGCCACCGCGAAGATGGAGTTGAAGCCGCTGAGGCGCTGTTTCTGCTTGATCTCCTCTACCGCGCCGTTTTTGCCGGAGGCCACCTCCGCGATGTTGGTGAGGGTATGGAACAGATAGGTCTTGTCCCCTCTGTAGGTCTTCTGGTCGAAGTGTTCCAGGATGTACCGGGTCACCAGCTCGATGCGCTCTGGCGCCATGAAAGCCTTTTCCCGGTCGATGTCCCAGACCGCCTTGTCGTCAATGTCTGGCTCGGCGTCCATGGTCTGGATGTAGTCCACCCGGAAGGGCAGCACATTTTTGTCATTGATGGCGTCCACGATGGTGTACGTGTGGAGCTGGTCGCCGAAGGTCTGGGCGGTGGTGAAGAACTGCGCCCCGCCGGCGCCCCTGGCGTTGGCCGCAAAAATGGGGGTGCCGGTGAAGCCAAACAGATGGTATTTCTTGAAATTCTTCACGATGGCCGTGTGCATATCTCCGAATTGACTGCGGTGGCACTCGTCGAAGATGATGACCACATGCTTCTGATAGACCTCGTGGGCCGGGTATTTTTTGATGAAAGTGGACAGCTTCTGGATGGTGGTGATGATGATATGGGCGTTGCCGTCCTCCAGCTGCTTTTTCAGGATGGCGGTGGAGGTGTTGCTGTTGGCGGCTCCCTTTTCAAAGCGGTCATATTCCTTCATGGTCTGGTAGTCCAGATCCTTCCGGTCCGCCACGAACAGCACCTTGTCGATATAGTCCAGCTGGGAGGCCAGCCGGGCCGTCTTGAAGGAGGTCAGCGTCTTGCCGCTGCCGGTGGTGTGCCAGATGTAGCCACCGCCCTGGATGGTCCCGTACTTCTTGTAGTTATTGGCGATCTCGATGCGGTTCAGGATCCGCTCGGTGGCGGTGATCTGATAAGGCCGCATGACCATCAGCATATTTTCAGAGGTAAAAATACAGTACCGGGTCAACACATTCAGAAGGGTGTGCCTGGCGAAGAAGGTACGGGTGAAGTCGATAAGGTCGGGGATCACCTTGTTGTTGGCGTCCGCCCAGAAGGAGGTGAACTCAAAGCTGTTGCTGGTCTTCTGCTTTTTGGTCTTGCCGGAGGACGCCTCCCGGATGGCGTTGAACCGGGTGGAGGTGGAGTAGTACTTGGTGTTGGTGCCGTTGGAGATGACAAAGATCTGTACATACTCGAACAGGCCGCACCCCGCCCAGAAGGAGTCCCGCTGGTAGCGGTTGATCTGGTTGAAAGCCTCCCGGATGGCCACGCCTCGGCGCTTGAGCTCGATATGTACCAGGGGCAGGCCGTTGACCAGCACCGTCACATCGTAGCGGTTGTCGTGCTTGGCCCCCTGCTCCTGGCTCACCTCATATTGGTTGATGACCTGGAGCCGGTTATTGTGGATGTTCTTCTTGTCGATGAGGGAGATGTTCTTGGAGGTGCCGTCGTCCCGGCGGAGTACCTGCACGAAGTCCTCCTGGATCTTTCGAGTCTTTTCCACGATGTGCTCGTTGGGGTTGGCGATGGCGTTCTGGAAGAACTGCTCCCACTCGCTGTCGGTAAACTGGTAATCGTTTAGGGCCTCCAGTTGGCGGCGGAGGTTGGCGATCAGGTCGGCCTCCTGGCGGATCGGCAGATACGAATAGCCCTGCTGGGTGAGCAGCTGGATGAACTCCCGCTCCAGCGCCGCCTCGCTCTGGTAGCTGTCGGAGCGTTTTTTCACCGGTTCGTAGGAGGTGACCACGGTATTTTCAGTTGTGGCGGCGACGATGTTGTATTGCTCCATATTGATCACCTAAATGATAAGATTTAAAACCAGTCCGTATCCAAACCAGACATCGTCATGGGAGCAATGGCAGAAACAGCAATTTGCGCCCATTTAGACACAAGTTCATCACGATGCTCTTTTACCCATTGCTGAGCAAGTTTTTGCTGCTTTTTGGGGAGATTACCAGCTAAAACTCTTTGATCGTCAAGGGCAATGGAGATATGATATTCTCCGTACTCCGCATGGACATGGGGCACAACATGGTTTTGCTCCATGGTGTGTACGATAAACTTGATCCCATTTTGAACGCCGACTTGACCACGGATTTCGTATATCATGAAAACATGATCTAAAAACTCAACGATTTCTTTGGGAATAGTCTCCTTTAAGCAGCGATATATTTCCACAGACTGCCTCCTTTAGCGCTTTTCAGAAAAACTCAGTATCTTGTCCCGGTAATATTCATACTGCTTTCTCCGGGCCTCGATCTCGGCGGGCAGGCCGCTGGTCAGGTCGTTGCACAGGGCGTCAAAGCGGTCGAGGATGGAGACGATGCGGTGTTGTTCTTCAATACTCGGAATGGGAACAGGAAAATTGTTCAGCATAGGGCGTCGTATAGATGTTACCGATGAATGAAAGGAAGCTTTTTCGATATAGGACAAGAATGAGCTTTTCATGTAGTAAAAATAAAATTTTGGCTCCACTCTTTCATCAGTAATGTGGATACGGTAAGCCCTCTGGTGTAGAGCATATTTCCCTTCAACATAGTGAAAAATCTTCCCAACTCCTACGCCGTCTCCAGATGTAATAATCGCCGTTTCATCATACTCAAATGTATTTTTGCGACGAACTTCTTGTGAGCGGACAAAGAATGGATATTTACCATCTTCTAATTCCTCATTGGTGTTACTGTTTCCGGTTCCTATGTCTGCGATCTGAGATAAAGTCACCCATTCTATTGTACTGTTATCAAAAGCAAATACCTTTTGACAATAATACTCATACTGCTTCTTCCTCGCCGTGAGTTCCGCCGTGAGTTCCGCCGTGAGTTCCGTAAAGGAATCCAGGATGCGGACGATCTCTTGCTGAACAGGGAGCGGGGGGAGAGGGATGGAGTATCGCAACACTGCACTTTTATCCCCTCGCGGCATTTTTGCGCCTTTTGCATTCTGCATATCATAGTTGAAGAAAGAATCAGACGAAAGAATGTAGTATAGAAATTGCGGCCGCAGAATATTTTTGTTCTTTATCTGTATGACCAGAACATCCCCATTTGTGCCGCCATCATGTGTGGCAAGCCAAATCTTTTTCAAATAAGGCCGGATATTGCCAATCAGGATATCGTCTTTTCTGAAATGAATCCAACGCCCGTCGCTTGGCACATAACTGGCAACTGTTTTCCCTTGCTTATCTGGCAACAAATTTTCAACGCCAACATAATTGTCCGCATTTACTTCTGCCACATCAATCCGCTCCGTGGCATAGGAACATACATCGCCTAAGTATTTATACTCCACCCCATCCGGGCAAAGCTGCTGGATCAGTTCTTGCAATCTACTCATATTCTCAACTCTCTCTATAGCCTGATCAGTTCTCTGATTTTTTCCTCTGACCGCTGTGACACGACTGCCTGGTATGCCCGCTCCAACTGCTCCAATGCAGAGAAAACCTCTTTCCGATACCGTTCTTCTCCCAGGTGATCAGCCTTTTCTCCCAAAGTCCAGTTTTTCATTTCCGGGAACATGTCGCTGGACATCTGATTCCAGATTACTCCATATCCATACAGCGCTTTCAGCATCTTTCCGTATGCCAATGTAAAGGTGTTCAGTGGCTCTAAAATATCTTTCGGGAAAATCAACTCCATTTCAGCGGCGATCCGGTGAAGGTCCTCGATTTTCAAAAGCAAGACCTTTCGGGCCGGATTGTCCAGCGGCGGTTTCGGCGCGTCCCCTGCTTCCTCCAAATAAGAGTTATTGGTCAGATATGCGTAGGTTAGACTTACGCAGAACAATGGTTTACCATTATCCTCTATCCCCAAATTGTCCCGGTGCTCACGGTATAAGTCCAGGAGTCCCTTGGCGATCAGGTAATCAGACAATCGCCGGTCAAATAGCTGCTGCTTGTTGCTGAGCTTGATCTGCCGGTGGGTCTGCCACAGGGCGATTATAGAGATGACAACAGCGAGGAGCGACAGCCAGGTGTCCGGGTCTTTGATATAGTCCATCATTTACAGAACCGCACCTCCCGGGTCTGGGTCTTTCCCTCCATGGCGCCGTGGGGCGTGGTTATTTCCACTTTGGAAGCGACCACTTTTGCATCCAGTTTCTCATTGTAAAAACCCTGAAAATTCTTGCTCATGCGTCCACCTCGATCTCTCCAATGATCTTGTCGATCTCCTCCCGCAGCACCTGCTCCCGGGCCACGATCTTCTCGATCTCGGCATTCAGCGCGGTGATGTCGATGACCTCCCGGGTGTCCTCCTGCTCCACATAGGTGGAGACGGACAGGTTGTACTCCTGCTCCCGGATCTCCTCATAGGCAGCCAGATGGGAGAAGTGGGCGACCTCGGCGTGGCCGGCGAAGGTGTCCACGATGCGGTCGATGTTCTCCGGCGTCAGCTTATTGTTGTTGGTCACCTTGACGCACTCGCCGGAGGCGTCGATAAACAGGGTTTTGCTGTCCGCCTTGTTCTTTTTCAGCACCATGATGCAGGTGGCGATGCTGGTGCCGAAGAACAGGTTGCTGGGCAGTTGGATCACGCAGTCGATGAAGTTGTTGTCGATCAGGTACTGGCGGATCTTCTTCTCCGTACCGCCCCGGTACAGGATGCCGGGGAAGCAGACGATGGCGGCGGTGCCGTTGGACGCCAGCCAGCTGAGGCTGTGCATGATAAAGGCCAGATCTGCCTTGCTCTTGGGGGCCAGCACCCCGGCGGGGGCAAAGCGGGGATCGTTGATCAGCAGGGGGTTGTCGTCCCCAGCCCACTTGATGGAGTAGGGGGGATTGGAGACGATCAGCTCAAAGGGCTCATCGTCCCAGTGTTGGGGATTGGTCAGAGTGTCCTCGCAGGCGATGTCGAACTTGTCAAAGCCGATGTCGTGGAGGAACATGTTGATGCGGCACAGGTTGTAGGTGGTGATATTGATCTCCTGGCCGTAGAAGCCACTGCGGACGGCATCGCGGCCCAGCACCTTCACCGCCTTCAGCAGCAGAGAGCCGGAGCCGCAGGCGGGGTCGTAGACCTTGTTGACCTCGGTCTTGCCCACGGTGCCCAGGCGGGTCAGCAGCTCGGACACGTCCGCCGGTGTGAAGAACTCGCCGCCGGATTTTCCGGCGTTGCTGGCGTACATGGTCATCAGGTACTCATAGGCGTCGCCAAAGGCATCGATCTGGTGGTCCTTCACGTCGCCCAGCTTCATATCGGCCACACCGTTGAGGAGCTTCACCAACTTCTCGTTCCGCTTGGACACGGTGGCACCCAGCTTGTTGCTGTTCACGTCATAGTCGTCAAACAGTCCGGCAAAGCTGCCCTCGGACTCACTGCCCTGGGCGGAGCTTTCAATGTGACGGAAGACCGTCTCCAGCGTCTCGTTCAGGTTCTCGTCCCCAGCCGCCCTGGCGCGGACGTTGCAGAACAGCTCACTGGGCAGGATGAAGAAGCCCTTTTCCTGCACCAGCCCCTCCCGGGCCTCCTCAGCCTCCTCGTCGGACAGCTTGGCGTAGTCAAAGTCGGCATTACCGGCCTCGATCTCGCCGGCGTTGATGTAATTGCAGAGGTTTTCCGAGATGTAGCGGTAGAACATGGTGCCCAACACGTAGTTCTTGAAATCCCAGCCGTCCACCGCGCCCCGCAGCTCATCCGCGATGGCCCAGATCGCCCGGTGCAGCTCGTCCCGCTCCTGCTCTTTCCTGATATCAGCCACAGTGGTGTCCTCCCAAATTTATTTTGATGCACATTGGATCAGCGACTTCCTTTTTCCCCTTTCGGGAACCGCGGATCAGGGGGCTTTTTCGCATCCGGCGGCAACAGCCAGGTCTTTCCTGCCTTGACCGTCCCCGGGATTCGCCCCTGAGCGCAGAGCAAGGCCACCCGACGAGGTGAGATCCCCCACAGTTCCGCCGCCTGCTTTGTCGTTAAAAATTCCATAGAGCATCCCTCTATATTCCAAATTTCTACCAAATATTATATTCGGTCACCTGAATATAAGCAAGATGGTTTTTAATCTACAGTATAGAAAAACAACTGTCCAATAAGCCGGTCTTGCGCTTTGGATACTAAAATAGATAACAGCAAAAGTGTCGCAATCTTGTATTCTTAACTTCAACACGGTACAATAAATGACGCTACAAATTTGGTATACATGGAAAATGGGTGACTTCGGATGAGTTCCTTTACAATAGCAGAAAAGGGCGTAGATATTTTTCCAAGCACTGAAACAACTGCACCCACCATCTATCTCAACACTTTCTCTGGCGAAGGTCAGAAGATATATGAGGCTGCTCGGGCTGCCAACTACCCACAGTTCGCATTGGTGGCCATCAGCGACTTGGATTGGAACCATGACATGGCCCCGTGGGACAGACCAGCGGCGTTCAAGAACGGGGAACCTTTCATCGGCGGTGCGGACGACTACCTGCGGCTGCTGGTGGAGGAGATCATGCCCAGAGCAGAGAAAGAACTGTCCGGTCCTCCGGCGTGGCGGGGGATCGCCGGATACTCCTTGGCCGGGTTATTCGCCCTGTACGCTATCTACCGGACGGATGTGTTCTCCCGGGTGGGGTGTATGTCCGGTTCCCTCTGGTTTCCTGGTTTCAAGGAATATGTCTTTTCCCATGAGCCGAAGCGCCGGCCGGACTGCATCTACTTCTCCCTGGGGGACAAAGAGGCCAAGACCCGCAATTCGGTTCTGAAAACAGTACAGGAAAATACAGAAGAGATCCAGGCTTTTTACCAGAGCAAAGGCATCGACACGGTGTTCCAGTTAAATCCCGGCAACCACTTTGTCCAGGGGATCGAACGGACCATTGCGGGCATTCAGTGGCTGTTGCGCAGATAGAGGATGGTCTTCGGCCTTTATTCTTTGAATAGGTGTGTGAAAAATTGATACGCCCGCCGCGCAGAAAAGACTTGCTTAACACCCTCTACAGAGGTACAATAGCCCAAACAGCAGAAAGGATTAAAATAATGGGTTATCACCGTTTTTCTTCTTGGCAGATAGGCTGCCTGTAAGAGAGCATGTTTCCTTGACGACTCTTGCAGGCGGCCCGAACTGTCAAGGAGTGAGCACAATTGAACAGAGACCGCAGTTACTATCGCAAACAGCGCATGCGTGCGATTCATCGCAAGGAAACGATCCTCCGCCAGCTTGGAGGAGAAGAGAATGTCCTTGCGTGGGAACACGGCGCCGCCGGACGGCTGTCCAAGGGAAAGATCCACTGCTCCTGCTGGATGTGCCGCAGGAAGTCGTATGATGAACCCCAGATCCGGGATAGGCGAGCGGCCATGGATGCCGCCCAGCAGCTGCTGGAAATCGTGTAACTTCTCTCACGAAAAAACGCTTCCGGGCCGGGGCTGGCAGATACCTGCCGCCCCTGGTCAGGAAGCGTTTTTGACCCCATATTTGACCACAGTCAGGGCCGGAACACGTGGAAACAGCGGATTTAAGAGCGTCAAAAAACATTCAATACCGAGCGGAAAGTGCCGGAAAGCACTACAAAGCACCACAAAAAATTCGGTTCAAGCGTTTGGGAGTTCCAGGAATCAGAAACGAATAACCGCAAAAAGATGACCATAAACCTTTCAAAATACGGATAGCTCTCTCAAAGATCGAAAAATGGTTATATATTTTTATAAAAGATGACCATCACAAGCAGGGCGGAAAACTCCATTGAAGAAGGAGCAAAAGTGCGAAAAACTTGAAGAATCAGCGTTTGAGATTCTTGTTTTCCTTGTAATAATCGAATTTTTCGAGTGTTAGGATTTGCTTGCGTCCCTTATCTCTTGGTCTGCTGGCTTAAAGGCCTTTTTTGAATATGCTTTATAGCGCCTGTTTTTGTTGATTGCGTGCCCCCAATTGGTGCGACCGTTGTCAGCCATCGTCTATGTATTTCCCTGACAGAGAGCGGCTTCTGGGATTTTATTGATGGAAGTTTTAGTTGATAATTTCCATGTGATTCGGTATGATGGAAGAGGATCATCCGACCTTATGGTTTGAAAAGAAGCAGCCAACCATATAAAAGGATCACAAGCAACTTACACTGTACGCATGGAATCATGCGTGGTGTAGGCGGAAGTTTTTGGGAGATGTACACGAATCAGTTAGAGATCACTTGGATCCTATATAAAAAATGGATTTTGCCTGTGGAGAAGACCACATCTGGGGGGGGAGATGCGGCTTCTTTCTCGCGGCCTTTTCACGCCCTGCGTCAGCCTGTCCAAGTGACAGGGTGGCACGGGGCGCTTTTCTATCTTTGGAGAGGAGTCAACGAATATGAGTCTGAAATACACCTGCCCCGGCTGTGGGACCCCTTTGGGCTACAAAGGATTGTGCTGGAACTGCAAGTGTGAGCAGGAGAGAACTGCTGCCCTGGCCTGGACGCCGCAGCAGATCGCGGAGAAGCAAAGGAACCTGATTCAGAATATCCGGCGGCTGGGTGATATGGAGGACCCGGAGTTCACCGACTTCTGGCAGCTGCTGAGCTACCGGGACGCCATCACCCCGGAGATCCAGCGGGCGGCACTGGCCGCAGAGGCGTTCTGGCCCTGTGAGATCTATTATCACGCTCCCGCCGATGTGCGGGATGGCCTGATCCATGCGCTGCTGTCCACGGAAGATTCCAGCGCGGCATCCAACCTGATGAGCTGCCTTGCTATGCAGGGAGATGACAAGGCAATGGAGACTCTGCTGGAGCTGGAGCGGAATCCCCGGCCCTGGCGCAAGGGCCTCTATGCGGACCCGTCCAGCTATGCGCAGATCGGCGGCTGGACCTTCGACAAGGAGGGCCACCGGACGCAGCTCAACTTCAACACCTGCTATCCCATGGTCAAGGGAACCTCCGGTGAGAAATCTCCCGTCCGCATCGGCCAGCCACGGGAGGACACCTGCCCCCACTGCGGCGGACGGATGGCGGACATGCTGGTGCTGGACGGCCGGGATGAGCGGCTCCGGTTCCTGGGGCTGGACGGAATCCTCACCGCCGCCTGCTGCCCCAGCTGCGTTGGATTTCTGAAAGGCCCCGCCCTCAACAGCTTTTCTCTGGACGGCGGCGTGGAGATCCTTCCCTCCGAGCTCTTTGACGGCTCGGAGCGGATGGACTGCTATGTCAGTCCCGATGACTACAAGGCCCTCACCGAAAATCCCTTTGTGCTGGGCAGGGCGCCTGTGCCCCTGTTTTACGGGTGCGCCAGCGAGGATGTGAACACCGTCGGCGGCTTTGGCAACTGGGTGCAGGACGCGGAATACACCGCCTGCCCCCACTGCGGAAAGCCCATGAAATACCTGGCTCAGATCCAGTGGGATACGGTGTTTGACTGCGCGGAGGGCACGCTCTACATCGAGTTCTGCCCGGACTGCCAGATCGTATCCATGCAGCACCAGCAGACCTGAAAATCGTCTGAACTGTGCTTACGGGAGGACACCATGAGAAAAATCAAAGACTTTGCTGCTCTTTACGCATCAGAAGATGAGGAAAAGCAGGTGCTGATCCAGACCGGTATCAGCGCGGACAAGACCTTTCTGGATACCTTCTGGGCGGCGCATACCTATGCCCTCGCCATGGCGGATGTCCAGACGGGACAGGTGAGCTCCGGCCGGTGCTGCCTGAGCTGGCCGCTGACGGACAAGGAACGGGAAGCCGGCGACTATTCCAAGCGGTTTACCAAGGGTCAGATTTACCGGATCAAGGCCCGCGGCTCCCTGAAAAAGGGCCTCAAAGCTGCCAACATTGAGGGATAAGAAGGCACAGGGATGAAGCTGAATTGTAAACGCATTGATTTTACATACACGCCCGGCGAGGAGATCTTCACCTTTCCCGAGGAATCGGGACTGCCCTTTCTCTTCGATGCAGCGGAGGAACTGGCGGAAAAGGCCAAGGCCGCCATCCAAGGGGCTCTGGCGGATGAGGGGAACCCCTATCACGGCACCGTGACTTACTTCATGCGGTTCCACCGGGATGAGGTGCCCCTGACATCGCGGCGGAGCTCTTTCCGGGAACCGACCTATCCCAGCTGTCCTTTGCCGGGATGGAAGCAGAATTGCGCCGGATGATGGACGAGGACAAGGACCACACCCGCGGCGCAGAACTCGTGGCCCAAATGGAGGAAGCGCTGAACCTGGTCTTTGATGAGATCTCCTTCGAGATGGGCTTCAATGGCGAGAAGCATGAGCTGATCCTCACCCCGGAAGGAGACAAGATCAAGCTGTTTGAGCTGGTCTACTTCCAGAAGCACGCACCCGGGGAGGTGCTGGAGCACTGGAACATCCTGGTGGGCCGTCAGCCCTCTCCGAACACCGGCCTGCGCACCGAGGACGGCTGGGACATCTCCGGGGAGGATGTGCAGATCTGGCTGGAGGAGGCCCTCGCCGCCGGGGACGGCCCGGAGATCCTCACCCTCACCGGCGTTTTCACCGGCTTTGTACTGCTGTCCAGGGGGAGGACAAGGGGCAGTTCATCCGGGACATGCAGGAAAAGTGGGACATCCCCGTGGAGGAATACGACGCCGGCGGGGAAAAGGCCGACGACGCGCTGGGGTTCGAGGTGGGCGATATGCTGGCCGCTGTCAGCCTGGCCGACTGTCCTATCCCCGGCGGCGAGGCCAACGCGGAAAACAACTATATGTGGGAGGATGCGGTCAAAGCAGCCAGGGAGCACCGCGCCCATCTTCTGGTGGCGGTGCTGGGCACCGACGCCGACCCCAATGACCCGCGGGACTTCCTGGCAAGTCTCGCCTCCTATGTGCTGGAGAACGATGTGGAGCTCCGCGACGGGGAGACCATCGGCTTCACGGCGGACGACAAGCACGCCATCACCCGCAGCCCCGGCGTCGGCCTGCCGGAGGAGCAGATGACCCTGAAGATCTCCTGGAGATCCGGCGGAGACGGCCCGGACGAGGGCGGCGATGACCCGGATGACGGTGAGGATGATGTGGTTGAAATGGATGACGGAGCCTTCCATCTGGAGACCATTCAGGAAAAGAGTCTGCCGGTGGATGAGATCAACGCCTACAACCACATGGCCATCTACCTGCGCTGGTGCATGGAGCATGAGTACCTGTGCCCGGCGCTCCGGGGCCACATCCAGTATTTTGCCGCCAGTTACAGCAAAAGCGCCGACCATGAGGGCCGGGCTGCCATCCGGGTGGAAGGCGCGGAAGTGCTGCGGAGCAACTTGAGGAGGGAACGGCATGAAAACGGTCATCTGCTTCGGCGACTCCAACACCTATGGCTATGACCCCCGGTCCTATCTGGGGGGACGCTACGGCCCGGACAGCCGCTGGGTGGACCTCCTGGCGGCGCGGACCGGCTGGGACGTCCGCAACCAGGGGCAGAACGGCCGGACCATCCCCGGCGGGCCGGTGCCCTTCCCGGCGGACACGGACCTGCTGACCGTCATGCTGGGCACCAACGACCTGCTCCAGGGCCGCGGCCCGGAGACGGCGGCGGAGCGGATGGAACGGTTCCTCTCCGCCCTGGACCTGGAGCGGGGGAGGCTCCTGCTGATCGCGCCGCCGCCCATGGCCCTGGGGGCCTGGGTGCCGGACCCGGCGCTGGTGGAGGCCTCCCGGGACCTGGCGCCCCGGTACCGCCGCCTGGCGGCGGGGCTTGGGGTCCGGTTCGCCGACGCCGGGGCGTGGGGCGTGGCCTTGGCCTATGACGGTGTCCACTTCGCCCCCCAGGGCCACCGGGCCTTCGCGGCGGGCCTGTGCGAAGCCCTGGGCCTGTGACCCCGGACACGAAAGAGGCGCCCCCGGAGCAAAATGCTCCGGGGGCGCGTTTTTGCCGGGAGAGCCCGGGGCTCAGGCGCCGCGGCGGGAGAAGTCCGCCAGCAGCGCCGCCGGGTCGCCGCAGGTCATCAGGCCGCTCATGACGCAGCCGCCCCGGGCCCCCGCCGCCAGCACGGCGGGAAAGTTCCCCGGCGCGATGCCGCCGATGGCCCACACGGGGATGTCCGCGGCCCGGCAGACCTCCCGGAGAAACGCCAGGCCCCGCCCGGGCGTTCCGGCCTTGCAGGCGGTGTCGAACACGTGGCCGGCGGTGATATACGTGCAGCCCAGGGCCGCCGCCTCCCGGGCGTCCGCCGCGCTGTGGCAGGAGGCGCCCAGGCGGCGGAACCGCTTTCGGCTCTCCGGGGACAGCAGCCGGAGGGCCGGCAGGGGCAGGTGGAGCCCGTCCGCCCCCAGCTCCTCCGCGATGTCCGGGAAGGCGTGGAGGATGCAGGGCACGCCGCGGCGGCGGCAGATCTCCAGGACCTGCCCCGCCAGGGCGCGGTAGGCCGCCGGGGACAGGTCCTTCTCCCGCAGGACGATGCCGGCGGGCCGTGCCGCCGCGATCCGCTCCAGCCGGGCGAGAAAGTCCTCCCGGCACAGCTGCCGGCTGGTGACACAGAGAATGTCAGACATAGAGGTAGTCGTTGAGCACCGGCTGCAGGCCCTCGGCGGAGATGTCGTCGTACATCCTGGCGAAGCTGCGGCTGTCGCTGATCTCGAACTGCTCGTCCCCCTCGGCGCCGCCGGTGTCCCTGCCGGTGTACTTGCTCTCGTGGTCGCCGATGCCGGTGGAGACGCCGGCGGACACCTTGGTGGCGGCGATCTTCACGATGCCGTTGCGGAACTGGGCGCTCTCCCGGGAGGAGACGGTGATCCCGGCGAAGGGCAGGAAGATGCGGTAGGCGCACAGCACCTGGCACAGCTGCCGCTCGTGGACGTCCCGGGGGTTGATCTTGTCGTTGTTGATGATGGGCCGCAGCCGGGGGCAGGACAGACTCATCTCTGCGTGGGGGTACTTGCGCTGGAGGTAATAGACATGGAGGCCGGTGGCCAGGGCGTCCTTGCGGAAGTCCGCCAGCCCCAGCAGGGCGGAGAAGCCAACGCCCCGCATCCCGCCCATCAGGGCCCGTTCCTGGGACTCGAACCGGTAGGGCCAGACCCGCTTGTGGCCCATCAGGTGCAGCGTCTCGTACTTGGCGGCGTCATACGTCTCCTGGAACACGGTCACATAGTCGGCGCCGCACGCCCGGAGATAGCGGTACTCGTCGCTGTTGACGGGGTAGATCTCCAGCCCCACCATGCGGAAGTACTTCCGGGCCAGGGCGCAGGCCTCGCCGATGTACTCCACGCCGCTCATGGAGCGGCTCTCGCCGGTGAGGATCAGGATCTCCTCCATGCCGGAGTCGGCGATGACCCGCATCTCGTGCTCGATCTGCTCCCGGTTCAGCTTCATGCGCTTGATGTGGTTGTAGCAGTTGAAGCCGCAGTAGATGCAGTAGTTCTCACAGTAGTTGGCGATGTACAGGGGCGTGAAGAGGTAGACCGTGTTGCCGAAGTGCTTCCGGGTCTCCAGCCGGGCCCGCTGGGCCATCTGCTCCAGAAACGGCTCCGCCGCCGGGGAGAGCAGGGCTTTGAAGTCCTCGATGGAGCAGGTCTCGTGGTGCAGGGCCGCCTCCACGTCCCGGGCGGTGTACCGCTCCGGGTCGTAGGCGTTCATCTGGGAGATCACCTTGTCCATCACGTCCGACTGGATGCGCTCCATGCCGGGGAGATAGGCCATGTGGTCCGTGCGGCTGGAGGGGTCCGTCTCCAGCCGGTGCTTGATCTCCAATGCCTTGGGGCTCAGGAACTCGGAGTCCACAAAAAACTGGTTTTCCTGATTTTCCATGATGTCCGCCCCCTTAGTCCCGCAGGAAGCCGGTGAGAGGGTCGGAGGCCGCCGCGCCCCGGACCAGCACCCGGCCCAGGCCGGAGAGGTACGCCTGCCGGCCGGCCTCGATGGCCTTGCGGAAGGCGGAGGCCATCAGGGGCAGGTCCCCGGCGGTGGCCAGGGCGGTGTTGGCCATAATGGCCGCCGCCCCCATCTCCATGGCCTCGCAGGCCTGGGAGGGCCGGCCGATGCCCGCGTCCACGATGATGGGCAGGTCGATCTCGTCGATGAGAATCTGGATGAAGTCCCGGGTGGCCAGGCCCTTGTTGGAGCCGATGGGGGACGCCAGGGGCATCACCGCCGCGGCGCCGGCGTTCACCAGGTCCCGGGCCGCGTTCAGATCCGGGTACATGTAGGGCAGGACGATGAAGCCCTCCTTGGCCAGGGTCTCCGTGGCCCTGACGGTCTCGTAGTTGTCCGGCAGCAGGTATTTGGAGTCGTGCATGATCTCGATCTTCACGAAGTCGCCGCAGCCCAGCTCCCGGGCCAGGCGGGCGATGCGCACCGCCTCGTCGGCGTTCCGGGCCCCGGAGGTGTTGGGCAGCAGGGTGACGCCCTTGGGGATGTAGTCCAGGATGTTCTCGTGGTCCTTGGTGTTGGCCCGGCGGACCGCCAGGGTGATGATCTCCGCCCCCGCGTCCCGGACGGCGGACTCGATGAGCTTCAGGGAGTATTTCCCGGAGCCCAGGATAAAGCGGGACGTAAAGGCGTGCCCGCCGATGACCAGCTGGTCGTTTGTCTGCTGTGTTGTCTGCATGGTGATCTCCTCATTTCTTTCTGAATTCTGCCGTCAGCTGTCGCTGCGTCATGGATCTGTCTCCCCGGCCAGCAGCCGGAGGACCATGTGGGCCTGGTGGGCGGCGCACACCAGCACCCGGGCGGACACCAGGCCCAGCCCCCCGGCGGAGTCGGAGGTCTCGTCCCCGCACAAATACAGCCGCCCGAAGGCCCGGCGGGTGCGGATGGTGTTGGCGCTGCCCAGCCCCGCCATGCCGGAGGCGGCCACCAGGGGCTTTTCCGGAAACCGCTCCAGCACGCCGGAGACCAGCATGGCCTTGGCCTCCGCCCGGTCGAAGCACTCGCAGATGATCTCGTCCTCCGCCAGCAGGTCCGCCAGGTTTTCCTCCGTCACCCGGAGGGTGTCGGTCCGGACGGCGCAATAGGGGGCGATCTGTCCCAGGGTGTCCCGCAGGGCGTCGGTCTTGTACTGTCCCAGCTGGCCCGCCGTGTACTGCTGGCGGTTCAGGTTGCTCAGGTCCACCCGGTCGAAGTCGATCAGGTGAAGATGGCCCACCCCCGCCCGGGCCAGGGCGATGGCCGCGTTGGACCCCAGCCCCCCCAGGCCGCAGACCGCCACCCGTCCGGCGTCGAATCTCGCCTGGAGCTCCGCCCCGTGGCGCGCCTCCAGGGCCCGGCGCATCTCTTCCCGTGTGGGCGTCATCTCAGCCGCCCCCCACGAAGCCCACGATCTCCAGGGCGTCCCCGTCCGCCAGCACCGTCTCGCCATAGAGCCGCTTGGGAATGATCTCCCCGTTGCGCTCCACTGCCACCCGGCTCAGGCTGTAGCCCGCGCCGGCCAGATAGTCCGCCAGGACGCGGCCCGCCAGGTCCAGCGCCTCTCCGTTGATCTTGACCAATCCATCTCCTCCTTTCGCAGCAAAAAAGGCCGCACGAAAGTGATACACCCGTGGTGGTGTACCCCTTCGTGCGGCCTTTGCCTTGCACTCTGCGGACTATTATAGCACGGAGGCGCGGAATGTCAAGCGGTCGTTTCCCCTGCTTTTCTTTTCGTCCTCCGCAAAGAGCCCAGGAGGGGGAAAGCTCTCTCTCCAAAGAGCGGGAACAGCGGCCCAAATCCGGCCCCTATCCGATGGGAGGGGCAGGGACTCTGCCCCTCCCGCAATCGGGGCACACAGTGGCCCACAGGCGGTCACGTTGGGCTTTCCCGCGCCCGCAGGAGTTTCGCCACTCGCTGGCGTTCTGTGGCTAACTCCAATTCCGCCAGTTGGCGGTCGTAGTGCTGGTCAATCACCTCTCCGATAGGCCGGAGAGTAAACAGCAGATTTCCGTTGCGCCTGCCGCTGGACTTGGTAATGACCTCGGTGGGTTCGGTGGTGATGAGACCACGCTCCTCCAGTTGACGGATGTACTTGCGGACAGTATTTTCACTCATGCCCACTGCTTCGCCGATGGTTTTGATGCTGGGCCAGCACTGATGCGTCTTTCGATTTTCGCACCGTTTCAGGAAACTGTACACCGCCAGCTCGCCATAGTCCAGTCCCAGCTGGAACAACTCGTTGGGCAGGAAGAAACCGTCCCGATAATTTCCGTACTTCATGTGCTACCTCCTGTGTGCTCCTTCACCCACTGGATGAACTGCTCCTTGGGCACCACCATCCTGTTGCCGATGCGCAGCACCGGGAAGCCCGGCTCGTGCATCAGCTCGTAACCGCTGGACGGTGACACGCCAAGCACTTTGGCCACTGTTGCCGAGTTCAGGAACAGCGGCAGGTCATCGTAGGATCTATATTCGGATTCTTTCAATCAGCATCCTCCTCTTGGATATCACAGACATCGCCTGGGCGGACCAGATACAGAAACTCCTCCACGGAGTTGACCACCCCGGCCTCCTTCAGCTGTTGATAACGGATCAGGTCGCAGAGTGTACGGAGATTGACCTCCGCACACTCCAGCAGCTTGTCCATGGCCACGATCTGCTGCGCTGTGCTGAGCTCCGTGGGCTTGTCAGGATCTTGCAGATAGGTCCGCACCTCATCCGCTTCCGGCATCTCTTCCCCCAGGACTGCCTGCATCTCCTGAAGGACGTAGTCCATAGTTTCCTTTTCCGCGTTGGCAGTCAGTGCTTGCAGCAGCTGTTTTGAGCTGTTTCCAAATACATTCATGATCTTGTACTCCTCTGTAGGTTTTATTCAGGGCCGACCGGCCACGGCCAGAGCCGGGGTTTCCGAGGTCCGGAAATTTTGCCCTCTACTTATCAGGACACT
>CDZK01015874.1_pt1 | contig 23372 bp, 15 predicted proteins | sample 557401 | NCBI WGS metagenome assembly CDZK01 (sample SAMEA3182108, study PRJEB8094) | gut metagenome | biome: human; feature: gut; material: Stool; isolation source: human stools | place: Canada | collected 2013-04-25 | reverse complement strand
CTGCGGGAGCTGAACACCATGGCCTTCCAGACGGACCCCAGCGTGCTGATGATCGCCGAGGAGTCCACCGCCTGGCCCCTGGTGACCCGTCCGCCGGACGTGGGGGGCCTGGGCTTCAACCTGAAGTGGAACATGGGCTGGATGAACGACATGTGCCACTACCTGAAGCTGGACCCCTTCTTCCGCCAATACAACCACAAGGACATCACCTTCTCCATGATGTACGCCTTTTCCGAGAACTTCGTGCTGCCCATCTCCCACGATGAGGTGGTGCACATGAAGGGCTCCGTCGTGGGAAAGATGCCCGGGGACTACGAAAACCAGCTGCGGTGCCTGCGGGGCTTCTACGCCTATCTGCTGGCCCACCCGGGGAAGAAGCTCCTCTTCATGGGGGCGGAGATCGGCCAGTGGCATGAGTGGGACTCGGACGGCCAGCTGGACTGGTACCTGCTGGACCAGCCGGCGAACCAGCAGGTCCGGCAGTTCTTCCGGGACATCAACGCCTTTTACAAAAAGACCCCGGCCCTGTGGGAGATCGACTTCGACTGGGAGGGCTTCGAGTGGCTGGTGCCTGACGACAACCACAACAACGTGGTGGTGTTCCTGCGGAAGGACAAGAAGGGCCGGGACCTGATGTGCGCCGTGAACTTCTCGCCCAATACCTATGAGAACTATCGGATGGGCGTGCCGCCCCACCGGCGGTATGTCCCCGTGTTTAATACCGATGACCCCGCCTACGGCGGCGCCGGCTTCGGAGACGATGAGCCGGTGGCGGTGGAGGCCATTCCCTCCCACGGCAGAGAGCACTCCGCCGCCATCCGGATCCCCGCCTTCGGCGCGGTGTTCCTGCGGGGCGAGGGGACGTTCCCCAGACCCAGGAAGAAACAACAGGCAAAGGAGCTGGAAAAGACATGAAAAAAGAGTGTATCGCCATGCTGCTGGCCGGCGGCCAGGGCAGCCGTCTGTACGTCCTCACCGGCGACATGGCAAAGCCCGCCGTGCCTTTCGGCGGGAAATACCGCATCATCGACTTTCCCCTGTCCAACTGCACCAATTCCGGCATTGACACCGTGGGCGTGCTGACCCAGTACCGCCCTCTGGAGCTGAACAGCTACATCGGCAGCGGCGTGCCCTGGGACCTGGACGGCTCCACCGGCGGCGTCCACATCCTGCCCCCCTACATGGGCAGCCAGGGCGGCACCTGGTACAAGGGCACCGCCAACGCCATCTACCAGAACATCGGCTTCATCGACCTGTATGACCCGGACTATGTGGTGGTCCTCTCCGGCGACCACATCTACAAGATGGACTACTCCAAGATGGTGGAGCGCCACAAGGCCGCCGGCGCCGCTTGCACCATCTCCGTCATGGAGGTGCCCTGGTCCGAGGCCTCCCGCTTCGGCATCATGAACGTGGATGACAACGACATGATCACGGAGTTTGAGGAGAAGCCCAAGGAGCCCAAGAGCAACCTGGCCTCCATGGGAATCTACGTCTTTACCTGGCAGACCCTGCGGCGGTATCTGGAGGCGGACGAGGCCGATCCCAACTCGGAGAACGACTTCGGCAAGAACGTGATCCCCGCCATGCTGGGGGACGGCCAGCGGATGGCCGCCTACCGCTTCAGCGGCTACTGGAAGGACGTGGGGACCCTGGAGTCCCTGTGGGACGCCAATATGGATATGCTGTCTCCGGAGTCCGGCCTGGATCTGCTGGACGAGTCCTGGCCCATCTACGCACGGTCCGTCAACGCGCCGCCGGCCTTCCTGGGCCGGCACTGCCAGATCAGCCACAGCGCCTTCAACCGGGGCAGCGATCTGGAGGGGACGGTGGAGAACTCCGTCCTGTCCCCCAACGTCACCGTGGGGGAGGGGGCCCGGGTCTCCTACTCCGTGCTGTTCCCCGGCGTGACGGTGGAGCCCGGCGCGGTGGTGGAGTACGCCATCCTGGGCGAGGGCTGCCGCATCGGCAAGAACTGCCGGGTGGGCGGAACGCCGGAGAACACGGCGCCGGCCCCCTGGGGACTGACGGTGCTGGCCCCCGGCTGCGTCCTGGAGGATGACAAGCAGGTGCGGCCCGGCATCATGCTGAACAAGAGCGGCGAGGAGGTGTCCCGATGAACGGCATGCACGGCATCATCTTTTCCTATGAAAAGCGCAACGACCTGCGGGAGCTGGGGGAGATCCGCTCCGCGTCGTCCATTCCCTTCGGCGGGCGGTACCGGGCGGTGGACTTCGCCCTGTCCAACCTGGTGAACGCCGGCGTCACCGACGTGGGCGTGGTGCTCCACGGCCGGTACCAGAGCCTGCTGGACCACCTGGGCTCCGGCAAGGACTGGGACCTGTCCCGCAAGCGGGGCGGATTGAAGATCCTGCCCCCCTTCGCCTACAAGCAGCACTGGGAGGAGGCGGCGGCCTTCCGGGGGAAGATGGAGGCCTTGGCGGGCGTCCGCTCCTACCTGGAGGAGATCCGCCGGGACTACGTGGTGCTGATGGACGGCGACCTGGTGGTGAACCTGCCGCTGACGGACATCTATGAGCAGCACGTGAAGTCCGGGGCGGACATCACCGTGGTCTGCGGCAACGACAGCTTTGAGACGGAGAACGGCACCTATTTTGAGATGGACGGCACCGGCCGCATCACGGACGTGCTGTACCACCTCCACCGGCCCCGGGGCTACCGGGGGCTGGAGGTGTACCTCCTCTCCACCAAGCTGCTGCTGGATCTGGTGGACGAGTGCGCCACCCGGGACCAGTACAGCCTGCGGCGGGACGTGCTCCAGGCCCGGAAGGACACCCTGAAGCTCCAGGGCTACATCTGGGGCGGCTTCGCCGCTCAGATCCGGTCCGTTCAGGAGTATTACGACCGCAGCATGCAGCTGCTGGACCCGGCCATCCGGGCGGAGCTGTTCTGCGCCGAGCGGCCCATCCGGGCCAAGGCCACCGACAAGTCCTCCGCCTACATCGGGCCGGACGGCTACTGTGAGAACTCCCTGATCGCCGACGGCTGCAACATCGAGGGCGTGGTGGAGAACTCCATCCTGTTCCCCGGCGTGGTGGTGGAGGCCGGCGCGGTGGTGCGCAACTGCGTGCTGTTCAAGGAGACGGCGGTGCGCCGGGGCGCGGCGGTGTCCTATCTGATCGCGGATAAAAATGTAGAGATCCTGCCGGACCGGACGCTGATGGGACACAGCTCCTATCCCATCGTCCTGGCCAAGGGCAGTCAGGTGTAAGGGCGGAAGGAAAGCTTCCGGGATGTACATACACGGACAGGCGGGGCCGGACAGGGCCCCGTCCGCCCTTGGCCCCGCCCTGCGCGGGCGCCGGAATGGTGAAAGGAGACAACAATGAAGATTTTGTATGCGGCCAGTGAGGCGGTTCCCTTCTGTAAGACCGGGGGCCTTGCGGACGTGGCGGGTTCCCTGCCCGCGGCCCTGGCGGCCCAGGGGGCCGAGGTGGCGGTGGTGCTGCCCCTGTACCAGAAGGTGAAGGAGAAGTTCGGCGACCAGCTGTACTTCGAGTGCTACGACTACGTGGATCTGGCCTGGCGCCACAGCTACTGCGGCCTGTTCTCCCTGGAGAGGGACGGCGTCACCTGGTACTTCCTGGACAACGAGCAGTATTTCGGCCGCCCGGACCTCTACGGCTACATGGATGACGGGGAGCGGTTCGGCTTCTTCTCCCGGGCGGTGGTGCGGATGCTGCCCCACCTGAAGTTCTGGCCGGAGGTCATCCACTGCAACGACTGGCAGACCGCCCTGGTGCCCATCTACCTGAAGGACGACGGCGTGCGGGAGGACCGGTTCCGCAGCATCCGGACCGTGCTGTCCATCCACAACATCGAGTACCAGGGCCGCTACGGCAGGGAGACCCTGGGGGACCTGTTCGGCCTGGACCACGGCTGGGCGGATGACGGCACCATCCTGATGGACGGGGACGTGAATCTGCTGAAGGGCGCCATTCTCTGCGCCGACGCGGTGAACGCCGTGTCCCCCACCTACGCCAACGAGCTGAAGATGCCCTACTTCGCCCACCGGCTGGACGGCATCATGCGCCGCTGCGGCTACAAGCTCTCCGGCGTCCTCAACGGCATCGACGTGAAGCGGTACGACCCCGCCACGGATCCCCACATCGCCGTCAACTACTCGGCGGCGGATATGTCCGGCAAACAGGCGGACAAGGCGGAACTCCAGAAGATCCTGGGATTGCGGCAGGAGCCCTATGTGCCCATCGTGGGCATCGTCAGCCGGCTGGTGAGCCACAAGGGCCTGGACCTGGTGTGCGAGGTGCTCCACGACATGATGGAGCTGCCCATGCAGCTGGTGATCCTGGGCAAGGGGGACCGGAAGTACGAGGAGTTCTTCCAGTGGGCGGCCAACCAGTACCCCGGCCGCATGGCCGTGCGGCTGGACTACAACGAGGAGCTGTCCATGGCCATCTACGCCGGCGCGGACCTGTTCCTGATGCCCTCCCGCAGTGAGCCCTGCGGCCTGAGCCAGATGATCGCCATGCGGTACGGCACCGTGCCCATCGTCCGGGAGACCGGCGGCCTGAAGGACACCGTCACCCCCTACGAGGCGTGGCGGGATTCCGGCAACGGATTCACCTTTGCAAATTACGCCAGCAGTGATATGCTGTATGTGATCCGGGAGGCGGTGTACCTGTACAAGGACTATCCCGACGCCTTCGCCCGCCTGCGGGCACGGGCCATGGCCTGCGACTTCAGCTGGGCCCGGAGCGCCGGGGAGTACCTGCACATCTACAGCACCGTCACCGGCCAGCCCTGGCCGCCGGTGAAGGAGGAAGCGCCTGTCCCGGCGGAGGAGGCTGCGCCTGCAGAGGCGCCCGTTCCGGCGGAGGCCGCTCCTATGGAGGAGGCCGCCCCGGCGGAAGAGGCCGCTCCCGCAGAGGAACCGGCGGAGGCCGCGCCCGCCGCCGCTGCGCCAGAAGAGGCTGCCCCGGCCCGGGAGCCAGTCCCCGCGGAGGAACCCGCCCAGCCGGCCCAGGAGCCTGCGGCGGACACCCCGGCGGAGCCGGAGGAGCCCACGGCTGAGCCTGTTCCTGCGGAGAAGAAGACGGCAAAGACCGCCCGAAAGGCCCCGGCCAAAAAGCGGACGGCGGCCAAGAAGCCGGCCGCCAAGGCCGGCAGAAAGACCACTGCCAAAAAAGAGACCAAACCCAAGAAGGGGACTGCCGGGAAAGAGAACCCGGCGGAGTAAGGAGACACATGACACCATTTAGCACAGAGACACTGGAAGAGGCCCTGACCGCCAAGCTGATGGTCAGCTTCGGCAAGACGGCGGCGGAGGCCACGGATGGAGAGATGATGCGCGCCAGCGCCCTGGTCCTGCGGGATGCCATGGCGGTACGGGAGGTGGAGACCCGGCAGAAGGTCCGCCAGCAGCACGCCCGGCAGGTACACTACCTGTCTCTGGAGTTCCTGATGGGCCGCAGCCTGATGAAGAACGCCTACAACCTGGGGATCCTGCCCCAGCTGAAAGAGGCGCTGGAGCACCTGGGCTTCAAGGCGGCGGACATCTTTGAGATCGAGCCGGACGCGGCTCTGGGCAACGGCGGCCTGGGCCGTCTGGCCGCCTGCTACCTGGACTCCATGACCACTCTGGAGATCCCGGCCACCGGCTACTCCATCTGCTATGAGCTGGGCATCTTCAAGCAGAAGATCGTGGAGGGCCAGCAGGTGGAGCTGCCGGACAACTGGAAGGACCTGGGGGCCGCCTGGCTGATGCCCAAGCCCGCCGAGACCCAGGAGGTCCGCTTCGGCGGCACGGTGCGGGAGTTCTGGGACAACGGCCACCTCCACATCGTCAACGAGGATGCCACCGTGGTCCAGGCGGTGCCCTGCGACATGGAGATCGCCGGCTACGGCACGGACCATGTGAACGTCCTGCGGCTGTGGGACGCCCGGTCCACCCAGCCGGTGGACATGTCCCTGTTCTCCCGGGGCGAGTACCTGAAGGCCGCGGAGGACGAGGCCATGGCGGAGACCATCGCCAAGGTCCTGTACCCGGAGGACAACCATCTGGAGGGCAAGTCTCTGCGCCTGAAGCAGCAGTACTTCTTCGTGTCCGCCACGCTCCAGTCCATCGCCGCCAAGCACACGGAGCTGTACGGCACCATGAAGAACTTCCACGAGAAGAACGTCATCCAGATCAACGACACCCATCCGGCCCTGGTGATCCCGGAGCTGATGCGGATCCTGATGGACGACGCCGGCCTGGGCTGGGACGAGGCGTGGGAGATCACCCGGAACTCCGTGGCCTACACCAACCACACCGTCCTGGCGGAGGCGCTGGAGCGCTGGCCCCAGAACCTGTTCGAGCATTTTCTGCCCCGCATCTGGCAGATCACCCTGGAGATCTCCCGCCGCTGGCAGGAGAAGGTGGAGAACTTCTACCACGACCCCAAGAAGACGGAGAAGATGGCCATCGTCTGGGGCGGGGAGGTCCGGATGGCCAACCTGTGCATCGCCGGCGGCATGGCCGTCAACGGCGTCAGCGGCCTCCACTCCGAGATCCTGAAAAAGGACGTGTTCCGGGAAGCCTACGGCATGGAGCCCTGGAAGTTCCAGAACGTCACCAACGGCATCGACCACCGCCGCTGGCTCAGCGAGATCAATCCCGGCCTGGACAGCCTCATCAAGGATCTGACCGGCGGGGACGCGTACCTGCTCCATCCCCAGGCCCTGAAAAAGCTGGATAACTTTGCCGATGACCAGACGGTGCTGGACCGGCTGGGGGAGATCAAGCGGGCCAACAAGGCGGCCTTCACCGCCTATGCCAAAAAGACCCGGGGCGTGGAGCTGAACCCGGACGCCATTTTCGACGTCCAGGTGAAGCGGCTCCACGAGTACAAGCGGCAGCTGCTGAACGTGCTGCACATCATCGCCCTGTACCAGAAGCTCCAGGACGACCCGGGCGCCATCACCCAGCCCCGGACCTTCCTGTTCGGCGCCAAGGCGGCGCCGGGCTACGCCGTGGCCAAGCGGATCATCCGCCTCATCAACTCCCTGGCGGACCAGATCGACCACGACCCCATTTGCAAGGATAAGCTCCAGGTGGTGTTCCTGGAGAACTACCGGGTCTCCCTGGCGGAGCAGCTGATGCCCGCCAGCGAGGTGAGCCAGCAGATCTCCACCGCCGGCAAGGAGGCCAGCGGCACCGGCAACATGAAGTTCATGATGAACGGCGCCCTGACCGTGGGAACTCTGGACGGGGCCAACGTGGAGATGCACGACCTGCTGGGGGACGAGAACATGTTCCTCTTCGGCCTCCACGCCGACGAGGTGGAGCAGCTGAAGAAGGAGGGCTATGTGCCCCAGCGGCTGTACAACCGGGACCCGGTACTCCACCGGTGCCTGGACGCCCTGCGCAATGGCTTCCGGGACGGTGTCCGGTACGATGACCTGTATCAGCGGCTGCTGTTCGGCGCCGGCGGGAGCCCGGCGGACGAGTATTTCCTGCTGGCGGACTTCGCCGCCTACTGCCAGGCGGAGCAGCGGATGGCGGAGACGTACCGGGACCAGACCGCCTGGAACCGCATGAGCCTCCACAACATCGCCCGCAGCGGCGTGTTCGCCGCCGACCGGGCCGTGGCGGAGTACGCGGACAATATCTGGCACGTACCCCATAAGTAAGGGGGACTGACATGCACCAAAGCCGGGGGCGGCTCTGCCGCCTCCGGCTTTTCCTGTCCTGCCGGGAATTTCTGAAAAACTTTTTCTCCGGGTGAGATATTTTCCCCCGCCGGGGGATATTCCTGTCAGAAAGGCCTTTCCGGGCGGCATCGCCGCCCATCCCAACAGCGAGGTGTGATGAGATTGACAGACCCATCCTTTGAGGAGGCGGTGGAGCGGTACGGCGACACGGTCTTCCGGCTGGCGTACAGCTATTTGAAAAACCGCGCCGACGCGGAGGACGTGATGCAGGAGACGCTGCTGAAGCTCTACCTGGCGCGCAAGCCCTTTCAGTCGCCGGAGCACCGGCGGCACTGGGTCCTCCGGGTGGCGGTGAACGAGTGCAAAAAACTCCTCCGCTCCCCCTGGCGCCGGAGGACCGGGCCCCTGGAGGAGGCCGACGAGCCGGTGTTCGACACCCCGGCCCAGAGCGAGCTTTTCCAGCAGGTGATGGCCCTTCCGCCCAAGTACCGGGCCGCGGTGTACCTCTACTACTACGAGGACTGCCCCGTTCAGGAGATCGCCGCGGCCATGGGGGCCAATCCCTCCACCGTGCAGACCTGGCTCATGCGGGCCAGGGGAAAGCTGAAACTGATCTTGCAGGAGGCAGAGCCATGATCGACAAGAATTTATACCGGGAGACCTTCTCCCAACTCCATGCCTCCGACCGAGCCAAACAGGAGGTATTTCAGAACATGCAGGAGATCAAGCACAGAAAGCACCTGCCTCGGGTACTGCGGGGCGCGGCCATCGCGGCGGCCATGGTGATGGCCCTGGCCGTCACCGCCGGAGCGGTGAATGTGGCCACGGATGGCGCGCTCTTCCGCCAGTTCACCATCGTCCTTGCGGAGGACAATCTCTATCTGGCCCAGGACGCCCAGGGCAACACCGTGTCCATCACCCTGGCGGACGGAGATGTGGTGACGGAGGAGGACGGCCGGCTGATCCTCCATGTGGATGGAGAGGACATCGACATCACCGATGAGCTGGAGGCCGAGGGCGTCTATACCTACGCCTGCGACATGGAGGTGGTCCGGGAGGACGGCAGCCGGGAGACCCGCACCATCAGCATCCAGGTCACCGGCAGCCCGGAGCAGTGGACCGTGACACAGGACAACGGGGACGGCATCATCTGCGAGACCACCGGCGGTACCGGCGGGGCCTCCGCCGCCGTCACCGAACCGGCAGAGAACGGGGCCGGCGGAGACAGCGCGGCGCCGAAGCAGGCCCGCACGGCCGCGCCGGAGGCGTGAGAAGAGCAGAAAAACGCGGACAGGGAATTTCCCTGTCCGCGTTTCAGCGTTCTTTGCTGAGACCCAACAGATAGTCCGTACTGACCCCATAGTATTTGCTCAGGGTGATCAGGTGATGGATCGGAAGCTCATTGGCCCCGCGCTCATAGCGGGCGTACATCGTCTGAGATGTCCCGAGCACCTCGGCGATCTGCGTCTGAGTCTTGTCAGCATCTTCCCGCAGGTCCCGCAAAATGCGCACATAATCCATTCCGCCGTCCATGTGGCACCTCCGTATCCGCTTGGAAGCCGTTCTGGTTCTTACAATGTATCATAAATCTTGAGATTCTGTGGTAAAGCAATACAGAATTTTACTACAATTATAAGACAAATTTACTGAAAAAAACGGAGAAAGCTGGGAAATGAGAACAAATTCCAGATATGCCCAATCTTCCCGGAAGAGCGGCGCGCCGGCCGGAAAAGCGCCGGCCGGACAGGCCTTTTCCTTGACAGTGCTTTACAAAAGCGGTTTTTCCATATATAATAATAGCCGTTTCCCCCGCCGGCGTCCACTGGCTGGCTGCGGAGAGACTGAATTTTTTGACAGAACCCTCTGTCTGTGGATTCCAAAGGAGGAACCCGGCCTGTTATGAGCAACCGAAAGAAAAAGGAGACCCTGCCCCGCGACCTGGAGATTCGCGGCGCCGAGCTGTACGGAAAGCATCTGTCGCCGGAAAAACAGCGGGCGCTGCTGATCGTCACCCTGGTGGCCTGCGCCCTGCCTGTGATCCTGGGCGTCCGGTATTGGGACCAGATCCCGGAGATCGTGGAGACCGGCCTCATCGGCCCCGGGGGAAAGGACGACTCCCTGCCCCGGTGGGCGGTGGTCTTTGCCCTGCCCGGGCTGATGTGCCTGCTGGAGGCCATCGCCCACTTTATGCTGCTGCAGTACCAGAAGCGGATGAAGATCCCCCCGGCCTTCAACCGCGCCATGGGCCGGTGGGGCTTTCCCACCATCTCCCTGCTGTTCTGCAGCGGCGCCATTCTGGAGACCTCCGGCCAGGGGCTGAACTGGAACTTCTACACCCCCTGCATCCTGGGCCTGGTGCTGATGCTGCTGGGGTCCCATATGTTTGACTGTCCCACAGACGCCAAGCTGGCCCTGCGGTTCTCCTTCACGGAGAACGATCCCGCCCTGTGGAAGGAGCTCCACCGGTTCGCCGGCTGGCTGTGGATGCTGGCGGGGCTGGTGGTGATTGCCTGGGCCATGCTGTCCACGGACACCACGTTCTTCTCCGCCCTGCTGGCGCTGGCGGCCCTGCTGGTGCCCATTTTCTACGGGCGGGTACGGGCCGGCCGGACAAACGGATAATCGAAAGAGGAAGAGAGATTCATGGAATATACGGAAGGCGTCCGGTTCGACAGCCTGCATCTGTCACCGGAGATCATGCGCGCCATTGAAAAGCGAAATATCGAGGTGTCCACACCGGTCCAGGCGGGCTGCATCCCGCCCATGCTGGACTGGCAGGACGTGATCGCCAAGGCCCCCACCGGCACCGGCAAGACCTTTGCCTACGGCATCCCCATCGTGGAGCATATCGACCCGGAGGACGAGAGCGTCCAGGCGGTGATCCTGGCCCCCACCCGGGAGCTGGCCATCCAGATCACTGACGAGATCCGGGATCTGGCGGCCTTCAAGCCCGGGGTGCGGACGGTGTGCCTCTACGGCGGCGCCCCCATCGGCCGGCAGATCGAGACCCTGAAGAAGCATCCCCAGATCGTGGTGGCCACCCCCGGCCGCCTCAGCGACCACATGAAGCGCCGCACCGTCCGGGTGGACACCGCCCAGACCGTGGTGCTGGATGAGGCGGACCGGATGCTGGACATGGGCTTCATCCACGACGTGACCCGCCTGCTGGACAAGATGAACAAGCGGAAAAACCTGGGCCTGTTCTCCGCCACCATCTCCCGGGAGGTCATGGACATCGCCTGGGTGTACCAGCGGGACGCGGCGGAGATCACCGTCCGGGAGGACGAGCAGAACAAGCCGGACATCAAGCAGTTCCGCATGGACGTGCCCCACGACGGCAAGGCCGACGCCATCGAGCGGATCCTCAACGAGACGGGCTTTGACCGGTGCATGGCCTTCTGCAACACCAAGGGCTCCACGGAGCGGATCACCAAGTTTTTGCAGATGCGGGGCATCGATGCCGAGTGCATCCACGGCGACATCCCCCAGCGCAAGCGGGAGCAGGTGATGGACAAGTTCCGCCAGGGCAAGCTGCGGGTGTTCGTCTCCACCGACGTGGCGGCCCGGGGTATCGACGTGGACGATGTGGACATCGTGTTCAACTGCGACGTGCCGGATGAGAACCAGGACTATGTCCACCGGATCGGCCGCACCGGCCGGGCCAAGCGGCAGGGCGTGGCGGTGACCTTTGTCTCCGACTACCCGGCCAAGATGCGGATCGACGACATCGCCGAAAAGACCCGGAACGAGATCGTGCCGGTGAAGTTCGACGAGAACGGACACCTGACCACAGCGTGAGATTTCCAGCAGACAGAGCTCAGGACCGGGCGCGGTATGCCGCGCCCGGTCTCTGCGCCTTGGGATCCGCCGCCGGAAAAGCCGGGGATTTTCCGGCGGGGGCGCCGGGATTTGTGAACAGATTTTTAAATTTTGTAATTTTTTGTTACTTTTTTGCGGCTGCCAACTTTACAACCCGGAGAAAAGTCTTTATAATAAACCAAGTCATTTGACACTTGCGGGCGCCCCAGGGCGCCTGTTCTATACTCCAGAGAAGAGGAGCGATGGTATGAAGCATTGGAAGCGGCGCCTGGCGCTGTTCCTGGCCGCGGCGCTGTGCGCCGCCGCGCTGTCCGGCTGCGGCCGGGAGGGGGAGGGCCTGGAGCTCTCCGTCTGCGTGGGGGACGCGCCGGAGGACCTGGACCCCATCTACGCCAGCGAGCCGGCGGACCAGACCGTCCTGGTCCATCTGTATGAGAACCTGATGCGCAGGACCGCCGCCGGCGTGACGGAGGGCATGGCCCGCAGCGCCGAGTCGGAGGAGAACCCGGACGGCACCGTCACCTGGACCTTCCAGCTGCGGAACGCGGAGTGGTCCGACGGGCGGCAGGTGATGGCGGCGGACTTCGTCTACGCCTGGCAGCGGCTGGCGGACCCGGCCAACGGCTCCCCCAATGGGGCGCTGCTGTCGGTGGTGGCGGGCTATGACGCGGTCCAGGAGACCGGCGACGCGACCCTCCTCCAGGTGACGGCGGAGGACGACCACACGCTGGTGGTAGTGCTGAACGGCAATTACAGCTGGTTTTTGTCGGAGGTGTGCACTTCCCCCGCCACCATGCCCCTGCGGCAGGACCTGCTGACCGCGTCGGCGGAACCGGACGAAACGGCGGAGACCGCGGAGGAAGAGGCCGCGGAAGCGGAGATGGAGACCGCGGAAGAGCCCTGGTGGTCCGATGTGACGGACCTGGTGACCAACGGGCCCTATCAGGTAAGCAGCTACCAGGCAGGGGAGGCCCTGACCCTGGAGGCCAGCGAGACGTATTACGATGATATTTCCGGCCCTCAGACCCTGACCTTCCGCTTTGCCGGAACGGCGGAGGAGGGGCAGGCCCTCTACGACGAGGGAGCGGTGGACTTCCTGGGAGCGCTGCCGGAGGAGCAGATGGCTGCCCTGGTGGAGGAGGAGAGTCCGAAGCTGACCCCGGAGCTGGGGGTGCAGGCGGTGGTGTTCAACTGCGCCCAGGACACGCTGATGGACGCCCGGGTCCGCCTGGCCCTGAGCCTGGTGATCGACCGCGCCGCCGCGGCGGAGGCCGCCGGCCCCGCCGCACAGGCCGCCCAGGGGCTGATCCCCCCCGGTGTGCCGGAGCGTGAGGAGGCGGACTTCCGCACGGTGGGCGGCGCCCTGCTGGACAACGCGCCGGAGCACCGGGAGAAGCTACTGGACCAGGCCCGCTCCCTGCTGGAGGAGGCGGGATACGCCGACGTCCAGGACCTGGGGGAGCTGGAGTACCTCTATGTGAACGAGGGGAACAGCGGCGCCGTGGCCCAGACCCTGGTGGACGCCTGGCAGAGCGGCCTGGGCCTGCGGGTGACGGCCCGGGCCGTCACGGCGGAGGAGCTGTGCACCGCCCTGGAGGCGGGGACCTTCTCCCTGGCGGGGACGGAGATCCGGGCCCTGGGCAATGACGCGGAATGCTTCCTGCTCCAGTGGTCCTCCGCCAGTCCGGAGAACTTCGCGCGCTATGACAACAGCGCCTTTGACACGCTGCTGTCCATCATCGCCGGGGCGGAGGACGAGACCGCCAGGCTGGGCTGTCTCCACGACGCGGAGGCTCTGCTGCTGGAGGAGGGGGCTGTGGCGCCCCTCTACACCACGGTGACGGCCTGGACCCTGCGGGACGGCCTCACCGGCGTCCTGCGGGACGGGCGGGGCTGGTTCAGCTTTACCGGCGTGGTCCCCAGAAGCGAATAAGGACAGACAGGGCAGCGGCGGAGCCGCTGCCCTGTCCGCCGCCGGGGACTCCGCTGATGACAGACATAAGTCCTGCTAAAATAGACAAACTGTTAAGTAATATTACGCAAAAAAATATGGTGCCGGGACAAATTTGACAGATCCCCTCAGGAAGTCATTGCAACCGGCCCGGAGGTTGGTATATACTAGATAGAACTGAAGGATTCCCGCCATCCGGCGGAAGTAAGGAGGAACGACATATGAGCCAAGCATTCAAAAAGGTCCTGGTGGCCAACCGGGGCGAGATCGCCATGCGAATCTTCCGGGCCTGTCACGACCTGGGCCTCCAGACCGTTGCCATCTACTCCAACGAGGATGTATACAGCCTCTTCCGCACCGCCGCGGATGAGTCCTATCTGATCGGAGAAAACGAGAGCCCCCTGGGCGCCTACCTGGATATTCCCCGCATCATCGAGCTGGCGAAGAAGCACGGTGCCGACGCCATCCACCCCGGCTACGGCTTCCTCAGCGAGAACGCCGACTTCGCCCGGGCCTGCGAGGCCGCGGGCATCAAGTTCATCGGCCCGTCCTCCCAGGTCCTGGACCTGATGGGCGACAAGCTGTCCGCCAAGCAGATTGCCGTGGCCTGCGGCGTCCCCACCACCCCCGGCACCACAGAGCCCCTGAAGAGCCGGGAGGCCGCCCAGAAGCTGGCCATGGAGTTCGGCTTCCCGGTGATCCTGAAGGCGGCTGCCGGCGGCGGCGGCCGGGGCATGCGCCGGTGCGACACCGTGGAGGAAGTGGGCACCAACTTCGACCTGGTGAAGGCCGAGGCCAAGAAGGCCTTCGGCAATGACGACATCTTCATGGAGAAGTTCCTGGTGGAGCCAAAGCACATCGAAGTGCAGGTACTGGGCGATGAGCAGGGCAATGTGGTCCACCTGTTTGAGCGGGACTGCTCCCTCCAGCGGCGCTACCAGAAGGTGGTGGAGTTCTCTCCCGCCTTCTCCGTGGACAAGAAGATCCGCCAGGCCCTGTATGACGACGCGGTAAAGATCGCCAAGCACGTGGGCTATGTGAACGCCGGCACCCTGGAGTTCCTGGTGGACAAGGAGGGGCACCACTACTTCATCGAGATGAACCCCCGGATCCAGGTGGAGCACACCGTCACCGAGATGGTGACAGGCATCGACATCGTCCGCTCCCAGATCCTGATCGCCGAGGGCTGCCCCCTCAGCGATCCCCGCATCGGCATCAAAAAGCAGAGCGACGTACACCTGAACGGCTACGCCATCCAGTGCCGCGTCACCACCGAGGACCCGGCCAACAACTTCGCCCCTGACACCGGCAGGATCACCTCCTACCGGTCTCCCGGCGGCTTCGGCGTCCGGCTGGACGCGGCCACCGCCGGCGTGGGCAGCGAGATCTCCCCCTACTATGACTCCCTGCTGCTGAAGGTCACCACCTGGGACAACACCTTCCAGGGCGTGTGCCTGAAGGCCGGCCGGGCCATCCGGGAGATCCACATCCGGGGCGTCAAGACCAACATCGCCTTCATCTCCAATATCCTGCAGAACCCCACCTTCCTGGCGGGCGGCTGCCACACCAAGTTCATCGACGAGACGCCGGAGCTGTTTGAGCTGGACGAGGGCCAGGACCGGGCCACCAAAATGCTCAAGTACATCGCCAACATCGTGGTGAAGGAGCGGGACGGCCACAAGATGTATGACCCCTGCCGGTTCCCGCCGGTCACCGGTTCCCGGCCAGACGGTCTGAAGCAGATGCTGGACGCCAAGGGCCCCAAGGCCGTGGCGGACTGGGTGCTGGGCCAGAAGAAGCTGCTGATCTGCGACACCACCTGCCGTGACGCCCACCAGTCCCTGCTGGCCACCCGGGTCCGCACCCGGGACATCATCAAGGGCATGGAGGGCACCAGCGAGATCCTGGCGGACGCCTTCTCTCTGGAGTGCTGGGGCGGCGCCACCTTCGATGTGGCCTACCGCTTCCTCCACGAGTCCCCCTGGGAGCGGCTGGATCTGATCCGGGAGAAGGCCCCCAACCTGCTGCTGCAGATGCTGCTGCGGGGCGCCAACGCCGTGGGCTACACCAACTATCCCGACAACGTGATCCGGGAGTTCATCAAGGAGGCCGCCCGCAGCGGCATCGATGTGTTCCGGATCTTCGACTCCCTGAACTGGATCCCCGGCATGGAAGTGGCCATGGACGAGGTCCTGAAGCAGGACAAGATCTGCCAGGCCACCATCTGCTACACTGGCGACATCCTGGACCCCAAGCGGGACAAGTACACCCTGGACTACTATGTGAAGATGGCCAAGGAGCTGGAGCACCGGGGCGCCCATATGCTGGCCATCAAGGATATGTCCGGCCTGCTGAAGCCCTACGCCGCCAAGAAGCTGGTGTCCACTCTGAAGCAGGAGATCGGCATTCCCATCCAGCTCCACACCCACGACACCACCGGAAACCAGGTGGCGGCGCTGCTGCTGGCCGCCGAGGCCGGCGTGGACGTGGTGGACTGCGCCATCAGTTCCATGGCGGGTATGACCAGCCAGCCCTCTCTCAACGCCGTGGTGGCGGCCATGCAGGACACCGACCGGGACACCGGCCTGGATCTGGAGCGGCTCCAGACCCTCACCGACTACTGGGAGGACGTGCGCAAGCGCTATGACTCCTTCGAGGGCGGCCTGAAGTACAACACCACCGACATCTACCGCTATGAGATCCCCGGCGGCCAGTACACCAACCTGAAGCCCCAGGTGGAATCCCTGGGCCTGGGCGACCGGTTCGTGGAGGTCAAGGAGAACTACCGCAAGGTCAACGAGATGATGGGCGACATCGTGAAGGTGACTCCCTCCAGCAAGATGGTGGGCGATCTGGCCATCTTCATGACCCAGAACAACCTGACGCCGGAGAACATCGTGGAAAAGGGCGAGAGCCTGGCCTTCCCGGACAGCGTAGTCAGCTACTTCTCCGGCATGATGGGCCAGCCCGCCGGCGGGTTCCCCCAGGACCTGCAGCGGGTGGTGCTGAAGGGCAAGAAGCCCATCACCTGCCGGCCCGGTGAGCTGCTGCCCCCCGTGGACTTCGAGGAGAAGAAGCGGGAGATGCAGTCCTTTGACGCCGATCCCACCTGGCGGGCGATTCTCAGCTACTGCCTGTATCCCAAGGTGGTGGAGGACTACGTCAAGAACCAGAAGGAGTACGGCTACATCATGCGGCTGGGCAGCCACGTGTTCTTCCACGGCCTGGCGGTGGGCGAGACCAACAAGGTCAACATCGCCGACGGCAAGACCCTGGTCATCAAGTATCTGGGCCTGGGCGAAGTGGACAAGGAGGGCATGCGCACCGTCAGCTTCGAGCTCAACGGCATCCGCCGGGATGTGCAGGTGCCTGACGAGGAGGCCCAGAAGAACATCGTCAAGGTCCCCATGGCGGACCCGGAGGACAAGAGCCAGGTGGGCTCCTCCATCCCCGGCGCGGTGAGCAAGCTCAACGTGAAGGTGGGCGACGCGGTGGAGGTCAACCAGACCCTGGCCACCATCGAGGCCATGAAGATGGAGACCGCCATCACCGCCCGGATGTCCGGCACGGTGGCGGAGATCCTGGTGAAAGAGGGCGAGACCGTCAAGGGCGGCCAGCTCATCATGGTCATCAAATAACATACCGGATCCGACAGGAGGCCGGCCCCGATGGGGCCGGCCTCCTCTGCTTCGCGGCCGGGCGGCTGTCTGGTTACAAGAGATACAGACCGGAGCGGAAACTGTAACTGTTTTGTAATTGCTTTACAGGGGAGACTGTACTAACATGGACAGTACAGTTAAATGGCAATGTGAAGAACGAAAAGAGGAGTACATACCATGGCTGAAGTCAAAGACCTGGAAAAGACCGAACAGGAGAAGACCACTCCGGCAATGGCAGAGCCCCCGGCGGAGAGTGCCCTCTCCGGCAGTGAGACCCGGGTGAATCTGCGGGCCCGCTGGCAGGCAGTCCCCCGGAAGAAACGGCGCAGAGTGATCCGCCTGGGCGTTGTCGTTGTGATTTTGCTGGTGATCGCGGCGATCCTGCTGAAGCTCTTGGGCGGCAAGGGCGGCGGGGAGAGCCAGGTGGTCACCGACGTGGTGCAGTACGGCGCCATCACCTCCACTGTTCAAGGTAGCGGCTTGGTTAAGGCCAAGAGCAGTGAGACCATCACGATTACCACAGTAGGTACGGTGACGGACGTGCTGGTGACGGAGGGAGAAAAAGTTACTGCCGGTACACCGCTGTTTACCATTGACTCACCGGCGGCGGAAACCGCTGTGCAGAAGGCTCGGAGCAATGTGGAGGGCTATGAAAAGCAGCTCTCCCAGGCCCAGAAGGACATCGCGGGCCTGAACCTTTCCGCCGGATACGCCGGAAAGCTGATGGAGACGGTGACTCTGAATCCCGGCGACCCCATCAGCAAGGGACAGAAGGTGGCGGTACTGTCTGACGACACCCGCCTGCGGCTGGAGCAGTATTACAGCTACGCCTACGCCGGCGATCTGAAGGTGGGACAGACGGTGAACGTCTCCATCCCCGCCCTGATGACCTCCATCCCCGGCACGGTGGAGGCGGTCCACATGGTCAGCCGCATCACGCCGGAGGGCTCCAAGCTCTTCTCCGCGGACATCCTGGTGGAGAACGACGGCGCCCTGACGGCGGACATGGCGGCCTCCGCCACCGTCACGGTGAACGGGGAGACCGTCTACCCCTATGAGGCCGGGAAGCTGGCCTACTACCGCACCGGCGATCTGGTCTCCACCGTGGACGGCACGGTGATCTCCAGCAATCTGGTGGACTATCTGCAGGTCACCCCGGGCCAGGTGCTGGTGCGCATCGACGGCGAGGAGAGCGAGAGCCAGATGTTCACCATTCAGCAGAATCTGGACACCGCCCGGGAGGAGCTGAAGACTGCGGAGGAGAACCTGGCCAACTGCAATGCTAAGGCCCCCATTGACGGCACAGTAATCGGACTGACCATCAAACCCGGGGATGAGATTCCCGCCAACACCACGGTGGTCACCATCTCGGACACCTCCACTGTAATGATTTCTGCCACAGTGGACGAGCGTAACATCAGCTATGTCAAGCCGGGGATGCCGGTGGATCTGAGCCAGTGGGGCACGCCGGCCTTTGGCACGGTGGAGACGGTGAGCCTCTCCAGCACAGTGAGCAACGGCGTGGCATCCTATCCCATCACCATCTCAGCGGATAACAGTGAGGGGACCCTGCAGGTCAACAGCTATATTGACTACACCCTTACTGCCAGCGAGAATGACAACTGCTTGGTCCTGCCGCTCCAGTGTGTGCGCACTGTGACCCAGGAGGACGGTTCTACCGTGAACGTGGTGTTTGTAAAGGGTGACCGGCCAGACAATGCCATCGAGACGCCCACACTGAGCGAGGAGATCCCGGAGGGCTTCTGGGCGGTGCCGGTGGAGATCGGCATCTCCGACAACTCCAATGTGGAGATCAAGTCCGGCGTGGAAGAGGGGACCGAGGTCTTCACCCAGATCCAGTCCCTGCAGGCGTGGGGTTGATGCCCATGGCGAAGAACTTAGTAGAGCTTCGGGACGTCTATAAGATCTACGGCGAGGGCCTGGAGAGCGAGGTCCGCGCCCTGGACGGCGTCTCCCTGACCATAGGGAAGGGCGAGTTTGTGGCGGTGGTGGGCCAGTCCGGCTCCGGCAAGTCCACCATGATGAACGTGCTGGGCTGCCTGGACATCCCCACCCGGGGGACGTATCTCCTGGGCGGAACGGACGTCCGGGAGCTGACGGACAAGGAGCTGTCCCACATCCGCAACAAGCAGATCGGCTTCATCTTCCAGCAGTACAACCTGATCCAGAGCCTGACGGTGCTGGAGAACGTGGAGCTGCCCCTGATCTACCAGGGGGTGAACGCCGACGACCGCCGGGACATGGCCCTGGAGGCCCTGGGCCGGGTGGGGCTGGCGAACCGTATCAAGCACAAGCCGGTGGAGATGTCCGGCGGCCAGCAGCAGCGGGTGGCCATCGCCCGGGCCATCGCCACCAAGCCCCCCATCATCATGGCCGACGAGCCCACCGGCGCGCTAGATTCCCACACCGGCCAGGAGGTGCTGAAATTCCTCCAGGAATTGAATAAAGAGGGCAGCACCGTCATTCTTATCACACATGACAACGGCATCGCCGCCACAGCCCGGCGAGTCGTCCGCCTGGCGGACGGCAGGATCATTGAGGACCGGGAACAGGAGGTGGACTGGCTTTGAATATCCAACAGGCCGTGAAAATGGCGTGGAAGTCCATCTGGGGCAAAAAGGGCCGGTCTGCCCTGACCATGCTGGGCATCATCATCGGCATCGCGGCGGTGATGACCATCGTGTCTGCCATCAACGGGTATACAGAAAAAACCATGGAGCAGTATGAGGCTATGGGCAGCAACAAGCTCACCGTTAACATCTGGAACTATATGTACGACGAAGAGGGCAACAGCCTGGGAAAGGACTACTTTCCGGCCCTCTACGACTATTGCAACAGCATCAGTGAATATGTGATGGGCGTGACGCCCCAGGCCAACTGTAATGCTACTGTGGTCTACGGTACCAAGAGTAGTGCCAATATGACCTGGAACTATGATGACAAGGGCAATTTGATCGGAGACGCACCGCCCAGCATCTACTACGGCAGCAATCAATACAGCGTCTGCAACAATCTGACGCTGGAAAAAGGCCGGGACCTGTCTGTGCTGGATATCCGGGGCTATAAACAGGTATGCGTTCTGGGGGCGCAGGCTGCCAGGATCTTCTTCGATGCCGCAGACCCGGTAGGCAAGACCCTGCAGCTCAACGGGCAGGGGTTCGAGGTGGTAGGGGTCTACGCGCCCCGGTTGTCCGGAGAGACGGCGGCCTCCAGCCAGATCGACAATGTCATCGTCCTGCCCTATACCGCCCGGCGGGTGCTGGGCGGCGCTGCCCCGGAGCAGTTCATCGTGAAGACCCGCAGCAGTGGGGACATGGTGGAGGCCAGCTCCCGTATCGGCGGCTTTCTGAAGGGACTGATCAATCCCAATGCGGCGGGCTTCAGTGTGGACCAGGAGAACTCCTGGCAGCAGGAGCAGAACAAGCAGATGGGCATGATCTCCCTGATCCTGGGTGGCATCGCCGCCATCAGCCTGCTGGTGGGCGGCATCGGCATCATGAACATCATGCTGGTGACCGTCACCGAACGGACCCGGGAGATCGGCATCCGCAGGGCCATCGGCGCCGAGCGGAGCAGCATCGTCATCCAGTTCCTCATCGAGGCAGCCATGCTCTGCGGCATCGGCGGCATCATCGGCATCTTCATTGGCACCGGCGGCAGCCTGCTAGTGGGACGGTTGATGTTCCAGATGACCATCTACCCGGCGGCGTGGATCACCATGTGCGCCTTCACGCTGTCGGTGGCGCTGGGAATTTTGTTCGGCATTTATCCGGCGGCAAAGGCCGCCAGGCTCCAGCCTGTGGAAGCCCTGCGGGCGGAATGAGAGGGAGAGACTGATGAAAAAACGAATCCTGACATTGTTCCTGGCCGTGTGCATGGCGGTCTCCCTGCTGGCGGTGCCGGCAGGGGCCGCCAATGCCAAGACGGTGACCTTCTCCGACGTGGGGGACCGCACCACCGCCATGGCGGTGGAGTCCCTGCGCCTGCTTGGGGTGCTGGACGGCTACAGCGACGGCACCTTCCGCCCCGGCGCGGTGCTCACCCGGGCCCAGTTCTGCAAGATGGCGGTATATGCCATGAACGGCAGCGACGAGCTGGGCCGCTATCGGACGGTGACGGTGTTCCCGGACGTGAAGCCCTCCCACTGGGCGGCGGCCTACATCAACATGGCCGCCAAGGGCAAGAACATCATCGCCGGCTACGCCGACGGCCTGTTCCACCCGGACCGCACCGTGACGGTGGGCCAGGCGGTGACCATCCTGCTGCGGATGCTGGGCTATAAGGACGAGGACGTGGGCGGCGTCTGGCCGGACAGCTACATGGCTGAGGCGGCCACCATCGGCCTGACCGACGGCGTGGGCACCGACGGCAACGCCGGCCTCACCCGGGGCCAGGCGGCGCGGCTGTTCCTGAACCTGCTGCGCGCCCCCACCAAGGAGAGCGGCGACTTTGCCGCCACTCTGGGGGAGACCGTGGAGGGCGTGCTGCTCTCCTCTGAGACCGAGGGCGGCGAGGGCCGGCTGCAGCTCTCCACCGGCCGGACGTATACCCTGACGGAGGGCAAGGCCTCCAACGGAATGCTCAACGGCATGAAGGGCACGGTGATCGTGGACAGCCGGAGCGGCCGGGCGCTGACCTTCGTGCCGGACAACCTGGGCACCAGCAAGACGGTGGTGCTGGCCTCCGCCAAGGCGGATCAGCTGACCGATACCTCCGGTGTCACCTACCAGGTGGACGGCGATACCCAGGTGTTCCAGAACGGAGAGGCCAGCAGCTGGAGTCAGGCCTACGCCTGGCTGGGCGCCGGAACCTCTGTCACACTGTATCTGAACACCGCTGGCAATGTGGACTACGTATTCGTGGGCGGAGGCGGAACCTCCTCTGCGGCGGTCGTCGTCTATGAGCGGGGCTCCACGGCGGGCTTCACCTCCCTGACCGGCGGTTCCACCAGCTACGCCATCTACAAGAACGGCGTCAAGGCCTCCGCCGGTGATATGCGGCCCTATGACGTGGCCACCTATTCCGCTGTCACCAACACCATCCGCGTGTGTGACACCCGGATCACCGGCTACTACGAGACCTGCTCGCCCAATCCCGAGGAGCCCTCCAAGATCACGGTGCTGGGCTACGAGTTCAACGTGCTGCCCACGGCAATGCAGTCGGTCTCCAAGTTCCGGCCCGGCGACCAGATCACCCTGCTGCTGACTGAGGACAATCAGGTGGCCGGCGCGGTGGAGTCCAGCGGCACAACAGCCACCGGCAATGCCATCGGCATCGCAAAGGTCTCCGGCGGCCACGCCACCGTGGACCTGCTGTGCGGCATCAAGGTGGAGGGAGATGTGACCCTCACCGGCAGCAGCGCGGAGCGGGTCAACAACCAGCTGGTGCGGGTCTCCTCCAACAAGAAGGGGCAGCTGTCCCTGTCCCGCCTCACCGGCGGCGTCTCCGGCGACCTGGATGTGGCCGCAGGCAAGCTGGGCAGCCGGCAGCTGGCGGAGAACGTCATCATCTTCCAGGACAGCGGTGAGGGGCTCACGGCTATCAGCCTGTCCCAGATCACGGAGGCCACGGTGCCCTCCGGTCAGATCACCTACGCCGGCACGGACTGGGCCGGCAAGGTAAAAATCATCGTGATGAACAGCGGTGTCTCCGCAGGTGGCTACATCTTCGGCCGGGCTGACTACACGGTGCTGTACGACGAGGACGGCAGCGTGTCCAGCAGGACTCTTGCCATCGAGTACGGCGACGGCAAAAAGACCAAGGCGTTCAACACGGGCTATGTGGCCCGGAATGGCGAGGTCCTGGGCATCACCATTGTCAACTCCGGCGGTGTGGAGCGGATCGGCAGCATGGTCCGTCCGGATCAGCTGCGGGATATTCCCAACGAGGCCTGGAGCGGCAGCGGCGCCGTGACGGTGAACGGCCGGACCTATACGGTTCCCGCCACTGTCCCCTGCTACAACCGGGAGACGAAGGATTGGGTCACCCTCACCGAGGCCAGAATGTACGCCGAGGAGTCCGATCTGTACGTCTACCAGGGCGTGGTCCGCTTCATTGAAGTGGGCTGAGCGCGAAACCAACAAAAAAACGGACCAGGGCCGCCCAAACGGGCGGCCCTGGTTTTTGCGGTGTTGGCGCACTCACACCACCTGAAACAGATAGAACTTCAGATAATTTGTCTCGTCCACGCCCCAGAGGATGGGGTGGTCGCAGGACTGCTGCCGGGCCTCGATCTGCCGCAGCTGCAC
>CDZK01037721.1_pt1 | contig 23492 bp, 21 predicted proteins | sample 557401 | NCBI WGS metagenome assembly CDZK01 (sample SAMEA3182108, study PRJEB8094) | gut metagenome | biome: human; feature: gut; material: Stool; isolation source: human stools | place: Canada | collected 2013-04-25 | reverse complement strand
AAAACGAAGTTTTAATCGGAGCTATGCCGAGGAGCAGCCTATATTATCCAGATATAGCGCAAGCGTACGGCCGGGCAAAGGAAAAACCATGTTTTCATCGTAAGTCTCGTTTAAAGAACCGTTCGGGCCGCTTTTGCAATTTCTTATGCCGCAGGTGTAAATGGCCGTCCGGGTTTATTATTTCCTGCGGATTGGAAAAATTGTCCGGAAATATTTATCTTTACCGCATGCTAAATTAACCGGCCATGCGTGTTGCGAAGGACGCGTTGAGGGATATACATTCCCGTAACCGGATATGGCATATGTTAGTCCAGTTAGGAAAATGAGAAAATTATTCACTTCGACGACATTTCTTGCCATCGTCTGCTGCGTGTTGTGGGCCTCGCCTTTCGTGCCGCTCAAGATAGGATTGCAGATAATGCCGCGTCCGCTCGAATTTGCGGGATACAGGTTTTTCCTTGCCGGATTTTTCATCATGTTGTTCCTGTGGACCTCCGGAAGGAAAATATCCGCCTCTGCAGGCGATGAGCGTCGTTCGGCCTTCTTCGGCTCTTATTTCGGACAGGTACGGCGTAATTTTTCAAAAATACTGCTCATATCGGTATTCCACACGTCGTTGCTTTACACGTGTTTCTATATGGGGCAGATGCGTGTAGATGCGGCGGTAGGCGCCCTGGTGGTAGGTTCGCAACCGTTGTTCGTAGCGCTTTTCGCCCATTTCATGCGCCGTGACGACAGGCTGTCGTGGCGCAAGACGGCTTCCATAATGCTCGGCCTGGCCGGACTTGTCATAGTAGCGTGGGACAAACTTTCTCCGGAATCTTTCGTAGGATGGACTCCTGTGATAGGCATGCTTTTCCTGGTGGGAAACAATATGACTTCCGCTTTTTCCAACGTGCTGATATCTCGTACCAAGACAGACAAACTGGATCCTTTGGTGTTCTCGTCCTCGCAGCTTATGGCCGGAGGTTTGACCCTTCTTGCCGTTTCATACGTATTCGAAGGTTTTGACGGATTCCCCGTGCAATGGGAGTGGTGGGCATCCTTGGCAGTACTGGTATTCATATCCACGGTAGCGATAGGCGTATGGTTCGTATTGCTTGCGCGCCCCGGAGTCAAAGTATCGGAGCTGAACATGTGGAAATTCATAATCCCTGTAGTGGGCTCGCTGGAAAGTTGGGCGTTTATGCCCGGAGAATATCCCGTAGCCTCGTCGGTGGTAGGGCTTGTGGTACTGACATTGTCGCTGGTGATGCTCAATTTCGGTTCGCTAAGGCGGATATGTACGGCAAAATCTGAAACATGAAGACGAACAAGGAAATAATATAAAACAGTAGAATGAAAAAAATACTCCTTTCGACGCCTTTTTTGGCGATAATGACGTGCATTTTGTGGGCATCGACCTTCGTACCCACTAAAATAGGGCTGGAATATCTATCTTCGCCGCTGCAGTTCGCCGGTTACACGTATCTTATTGCCGGTGTGGTGCTTATGCCATGGGCGAGGATAGGCCCTTCGTATTTTTCGCAAGTGAAAAAACATTTCCCTCTTATGGTGAAAGTGGCGTTGTTTTCGACCACTATATTATACGGGGCGTACTACATGGGACAGAACTATATAGACGGTTCCCTGGCTTCGCTTATAGTCAGCGCGCAGCCTTTTTTTGTGGCCGTACTGGCGCATTTCATGGTGCGGGGCGACCGTTTCACCCCGCTCAAGGTGCTGAGCATACTGATGGCCGTTGTCGGACTGGTGATAGTGAGCTATCCTGGACTTGAAATGATGTCGCTCGACAGCAGCGAGGGAACATTTATCGTGTTGGGCGTGTCGCTCATGCTGGTTAACTGCATATCGGCGGCTTACGGCAATATAATAGTGTCCAAAATAGATTTTTCCAAAGTGGATATACGTGTGCTGAATTCGGCGGAACTGGCATTGGGAGGTATTTTCCTACTTGCGATAGCAGCATTGGCAGGGCAGTGGCAGCCGTTCCCGGCGGAAAGTGAATTTCACCTGGCGTTGCTCGTCAAGGTATTTATAGCCGTGGCCACTATGGTAACATGGTTCGCATTGCTTGCGCGCCCCGAAGTCAAAGTGTCGGAACTTAACATGTGGAAGTTTTTAATACCTGTGTTCGGCAGTATCGAAAGCTGGCTTATGATATCGGGCGACAATCCCAACGTTTATTCCGTTACGGGCATGATAGTGCTGACACTTTCTCTCATAATATTTTACAACCGGCCACTGCGGGATTTTATTTTCGGCGGGAAAAAGGGCGGAGAAATGAAAAAAGACGGAACAAAGGCGTGAAAAAACATCCGAACGATGGAAAATAAAACTTATTTCATAACAGGTATAGATACCGATGCCGGCAAGACATGGGTTACAGGGATATTTGCCCGTTATCTTCTCGATGCCGGGAAAAGCGTGATAACGCAAAAGATAGCCCAGACCGGATGCCGTGAAATATCGGAGGACATAGAAACTCACCGCAGGCTTATGGGTACTGGATTTTTTCCGGAGGACAGGGAAGGGCTTACATGCCCGTTCCTGTTTTCGGTGCCGTGTTCCCCCCACCTGGCCGCCGAGATAGACGGTGCGGAGATAGACCCTTCGCAAATAACTTCTGCTTACCGCACCCTGGCTCGGAAGTATCAATACGTATTGTGCGAAGGGGTTGGCGGCCTTTGCGTGCCGTTGAACAGGGAAGTTTACCTCGCGGACTGGCTGTCCGGGCAGGGATTGCCGACGATACTCGTGGCAACGCCTAAACTTGGAAGCATAAACCACACGGTGATGAGCTTGGAGGTGTGCCGGGCAAAAGGCATAGACGTGGTGGCGCTGGTGTACAACTATTATCCCGGGGTACTTCCGGAGATAGAGAAAGACACCGAACGCGTGATTCGCGACTATCTGGCTGAACATTTCCCTTCATGCGCGTTTATACGTGTTGGCGACCTGAAGGCGGAAAATCCGCAATGTCCTGATTTTTCGGCGTTGTTGTAGCTGCCGGCCTGAAACCAATATTGACGATATGCCGGCTACGCCTGTTTTACCCGTATGCGTACTACCAGGATGACTTATTCCAGCGGATAGGAAGTAAACATGTCGTTTTTGGCATAATCCAGAACCCGGTAGTATTCGTCGTGGGACAGCACGTCGCGGTAGTCCATATTTTTGCCGTTTATCCGCACTTTACCGTACACCAGGCGGAAGCCGTGGCTGTAATCCACATAACGTGACGAATGTCCGGTGTATACAGGCTGTATAGGCTTTCCGTTGGGTTTGTGCCAGCCGTAAAGGGCCAGTTTACCGTCTTTTTTTGCCAATGCAACGGTTATGACCACGTCTTTCTTGTGTCCGGCTATAAGGCCTCTGCGTCCCTTTCTTTGCCCTTCTATGATGTAGTTGTGCCGCAGGAACGTGCCGTAAGCCTCCCTCTCGCATGTCATAGGTACGGGTATGAGTTTGACACGCGCCGCCCGGTACGTGTCATCGGATATTTTGGGAGTGGAAAGGAAACAACCGTGCCGTGATGCGAATGCCTGGGCTGTGGCCGGGCGCATTGGTACGCGTATGAAACCATCGTCGGAACCTATGCACAGGAAGTCCGGCGCCACGTAATATTTTGCCCTTATTTTTTCTCCTGAAGAACTCTCCGTCCGGACTTTTATTTTTACGAAGCGGTTCATGAACTTAGGGATCTGTCCTTTTTCCAAATACGAGGCCGTGAGCTCTTCATATGAATCCGGCGTGGATTTTTCCGCCTGTTTGTCGAACAGGATGGCGGCGTCCTTTGCCGACCGGCCTTCGGACAGCGGTACTTTGAGCGTACCGCACGAATGGAAAAATATTGCGGATAATGGCAAAAGACTGTATATCAGTGCTGGCCTGATGCGTGAGTGAATATTCATAGTTTAACAATTTTACATGCCAAATATAGAAATTTTGATTTTACAACAGTTTTTTTTGTGAAAAGTAGTCATTACATTTGCTCATCGTTACGTCTGCCAAAACTCCCGACAAGGCATATGACGGATATTATTCACCTGCTCGTGTCATGAAGCTATACTATAAGGACGAACATACTTCCTGCGTAAATTACCTTCCGAATGCCAACAAGGAAGGTTTCCGGTATTATAAATTGAAAAAAGGCGAAACGTGCGTACTGTCCCGGTCTGTTCCTGTGCTTGTCCTTGCGGTCAAAGGTTCGGCTGCGATATCCGAAGGGCTTTATAAAGGCAGGATACTGGAAAATGGCGATATAGTGCTTGCGACGCCTGAAATGCAGGTGCATGTGCTCTCCGACGCACATTCCGAGTTTATTACCTGCGATGTGAATACTCATACGCCGCTTTGCCATCGTTTCACCACCGATTTGCTGGTGCGGCACATGTCCGATGCCGGGTACGATTTCGACAAACTGAAGATGAACGACCGCATAGCCCAGTTTGCCGATCTTCTCAAAAAGTGTCTTTCGGACGGTCTTAACTGCTATCATTTCAATACCTGGAAAAAAGAAGAACTCATGCTTTTCCTCAGGGCTTACTACTCGAAAGAACAGCTTGCGGCACTCTTTTATCCCATATTGAGCAAAAATACCGATTTCAGGGAATTCGTTCTCAAGAACTACAAATCGGTCGGTTCTGCCTCCGAGTTCGCGCGCAAAGCCAATTGCAGCATATCCACGTTCAACCGCCGGTTCAAGGCTTTCTTCAATGAAAATGCATACGTGTGGCTCAACTGCCGCAGAAGGGAGAACATAGAAAACGACCTGCATAATACCGATATCCCGTTTTCCGAACTTACAAGAATATACGGATTTTCGTCCCAGGCTTATTTTTCGGCTTTCTGCAAAAAACATTTCGGCCTCACACCTAAACAGATACGCAAAGGCCGATAGCCGTTCAAGAAACAAAATCAATACTATATATTATGTTAAGAAAAGTTATACTCACCACAGCAGCCGCGTGCGCGGGCATTTGTTCCCAGGCACAGGATTTAAAGATAGTAACCGGAGTGCCTGACACTACTTACTCGTCCGTCATATACCTGCGCGGTGTGGCTACTCCTAATTCTAAAGTGACCGTACAGGGTGAAAGCTACCCGGTGTACTCTTCCGGAGAATGGGCGGCCAAACTGACGCTTAAAGAGGGGGACAACCCGTTCGAACTGGCGGAAGAAGGCACCGGCCGGAAAGTTACGGGGAGCGTATTTATGAAACTCCGCCAGGCACCAGCGCCTATTACGGACGCTGTGGCCGAGGATGTCGAGATACTGCCTTCGCGCAATATGTCGGTAGCTCCGGGCGATGAGGTAAAAATACGCCTGCGTTCTGTTTCAGGAGCGCAGATAACATGGCTCGGCGGACACAAACTCTATGAGTTGCCGGTTTCGGAAACAGGCGGCCGGCCGGGAATATTCCAAGGTCATTACTATGTGGCGGAAAACGACACTGTTTTCAATTCGCCGGTGACGCTGGAGATAAAAACTCCGGATACTACTGCCGTACAGCAGGTTAAGGCTGAAATAAGCGTGCTCGATCCTCAAAATCCTATGATCGTGCGTACGAAGGAGGATGCTTATCTGAATTACGGCCTCGGCGGCGACCGTCTTGGAGGCGCTAAGATAAATTACCTGTCTGCCGGTATAAAAATGCAGGTGGATGGAAAAGTGGGAAATATGTATAAAGTCCGTCTGTCCAAAAATACGGACGCATGGATACCGTCCGAGTGTGTCGAAGTGATGCCTGAGGGTACTTTCGCACCTTCGTCGCTGACAGGTTCGTGGAGTGTCAGGGGTGACGGCAAATACGATTATGTCACGGTAGGACTTTCCGAACGCCTTCCCTATATCGTAACGGAGGACGTAGAGGCCTCGCGCATAATAGTCGATATTTACGGTGCGGCATGCAATACCAACTGGATAACCCAGCTCAAAAGCTACAAAGAAGTGAAGAACGTCGGCTACAAACAGGTACAGGACGACGTTTTCCGTCTCGAAATAGACCTCAGACACAAACAGATGTGGGGATACTCGGTATATTACCAGGGAACAGGACTGGTAGTGAAAGTAAAACACCGTCCCGAAAGCCTGAAACTGAAAAATCTGACGATAGCCATCGATGCAGGGCACGGAGAACCTTGGAACGGCGCCCGTACCACGAGCGGCGTGAAGGAGCAGGACCTTACCAAAGACATGGCCGAACACCTCAGGAAAGTACTCGAATCAAAAGGCGCTAAAGTCGTTATGACCCGTCCCGGAGTTGAAAACACGTCAATGACGGACCGCAAGCGCGCCGCCCGCGAGGCTGAAGCAGACCTGTTCGTGTCCATACACTGCAACGCCGGAGGTTCGCCTTTCGCGGCCAAAGGTACAAGTACATATTACCGCCATCTTTCGCACAAGCAACTGTCGGTTGATGTGCTGGACTGCATATTGGAGATGGATGTCAAAAATTTCGGCAACATCGGTAATTTCAATTTCTCGCTCAACCAGCCTACCGAATATCCGAGCGTTCTGGTGGAAACGCTGTTCCTTTCCTCTCCGGAGGATTCCGATAAAATACTCAAAAAGGAATTCCGCGATGAAATGATGGAACGCGTTGCATGGGGTATCGAAAAATTCCTCGCCGGTGTGGACGGCAGCGATGCCAAAGCCCCGAAAAAATTCAAGCCTTCGCGTTTGTAAACGTGTAACGGCTACCGATAGCCGGCAAATGAAAATCCCGTTTAAAGTTCACAGAACTTTAAACGGGATTTTTATTTGCCGTTTGCCGGCTTATCCATCGTATGGATTACTCAGGCAGTGTGCATTGGAGGTTTCGGTCGCCGTAGCCGTCGTCTATGCGTCCGACTGCCGGGAACAGTTTGTTCTCTGCCACCCATTCCAACGGGAATGCCGCCTCGGTGCGTGAGTACGGATGCGCCCATTCCGGCGCGCATATTTCGTACATCGGGTGCGGGGCGTTCACAAGAGGGTTGTCTGCAGGGTCGGTTATGGATTCTATTTCGCGCAGGATGTTTATCATCGTATCGGCGAAACGGTCCAGTTCGTCCTTGCTCTCGCTTTCGGTAGGTTCGACCATAAGGGTTTCATGTACGGGGAACGACACGGTCGGTGCGTGGAAACCGTAGTCCATAAGGCGTTTTGAAATGTCGCCGGCCGTAATACCGTACTTTTCCTTTATGGGCCGTATGTCTATTATGAGTTCGTGGGCAGTGCGGCCGTTAGCCCCGGAATACAATATGTTGAAATGCTTTTCGAGCCGCGCTTTCAGGTAATTGGCGTTTAGTATGGCATATTTGGTGGCATCCGTCAGGCCGTCTGCGCCCAGCATCAATATGTATGCGTACGATATTGCATCTATCATGGCCGAGCCCCAGGGAGCCGATGAAACGGCATCTATGGCTTTTTCCCCTCCGGTTTTTACCACGGGGTTGCCCGGAAGGAACGGCGCCAGATGATTTTTGACGCTTATGGAACCTACGCCTGGACCGCCGCCGCCGTGAGGCATGGCGAATGTCTTGTGCAGGTTGAGGTGGCATACGTCGGCGCCTATATAACCTGGTGAAGTCAATCCCACCTGCGCATTCATGTTTGCTCCGTCCATGTACACCTGTCCGCCGTTTTCGTGGATTATATCTACGATTTCCCGCACGCGTGACTCGAAAATGCCGTATGTGGACGGGTAAGTAATCATCACGCATGCCAGACGGTCGCGGTTGGCCTCGGCCTGTACTCGGAGGTCTTCCACGTCTATCGTGCCATCCTGACACGATTTTATCGTGATAATTTCAAATCCGGCCATAGCAGCCGAAGCCGGGTTGGTGCCATGTGCCGAAGCTGGTATCAGGCACAAGTTGCGGTGGCCCTGGCCGGAGTCTTTAAGATATCCCTGGATCACTCGCAATCCGGCGTATTCTCCCGAAGCTCCTGAGAGCGGTTGGAGCGATGTGGCCGACATGCCGGTTATTGTGCTCAGGAGATTTTCCAGCCGGGCGAGCAATGTGCGGTAGCCTTCGGTCTGTTCTTCCGGGGCGAAAGGGTGCACGTCGCCCCACGAAGGGTGCGACAGGGGTATCATCTCGGATGCGGCGTTCAGTTTCATGGTGCACGAGCCGAGCGGTATCATCGAATGCGTGAGGGATATGTCGCGCCGTTCCAGTTTTTTGATATAGCGCATCATCTCTGTCTCGCTGCGGTATTTTTTAAACACTTCCTGCGTCAGGAAAGGCGTTTTTCTGGCCAGTTCCTCCGGGATGTGCGTTTCCTCCGTCAAAGTTTTTTCAGGGTCGCGGAACGTTTCTTTTGCGGCTGCCAGTATGTAGATTATACGGTTCAGATCGTCCATCGTAGTGGCCTCGTTGAGTGAAATGCCTATTGCATCGTCGTCCACATACAGGAAATTTACGCCTTCGGCTTCGGCTATCTCGCGTATTTTTTCCGTATCGTCACCCGTTTCTATGAACAGCGTGTCGAAATAGTGCGTGTTTTGCTGGACGTAACCCAGGCGGCGCAATACGGCGTCGAGCGTCGATGCCATGGCATGTACGCGCGAGGCTATCGACTTTATTCCATCCTGTCCGTGGTAAACGGCATACATGCCGGACATTATGGCCATCAGGACGGAAGAAGTACATATGTTGGACGTCGCTTTTTCCCGTTTTATATGCTGTTCGCGCATTTGCAGCGCCATACGGAACGCGCGCCGTCCCGATTTGTCCACCGAAATGCCTATTATGCGTCCTGGAAGTTCGCGTTTGAATTCTTCCCTTGTAGCGAAGTACGCTGCCGACGGCCCGCCGAACCCCATAGGTATGCCGAAACGCTGTGTGGACCCTATAGCTACGTCGGCTCCCCATTCCCCAGGAGGGGTGAGCACTGCGAGCGACAGTATGTCCGCCGCCACGGCAACTTTCACGCCTATCCCATGTGCCGTCTCGACGAATTCGCGGTAGTCGTTCACCTGGCCCAGTGCGCACGGGTATTGGAGCATGGCGCCGAAAAATGTCTCATCTGGCAGCGTTTCAAATTCGTCGCCGGTTACCAGTTCTATGCCGAGGGGTTCGGCGCGGGTCGCCAACACTTCTTGTGTCTGAGGGAACAGGTTTTCGGAAACGAAAAATTTCACCGCTCCGTTTTTCTTCTGTTCGCGGGTACGTGCGTGGAAAAGCATAAGCATGGCTTCGGCCGCAGCAGTGCCTTCATCCAGCAACGAAGCGTTGGCGATAGGCAGTCCGGTGAGCGACGATACCATGGTCTGGAAGTTGATAAGCGCTTCCAGCCTTCCCTGCGATATCTCGGCCTGGTACGGTGTGTACGACGTGTACCACGAAGGGTTTTCGAATATGTTTCTTTGTATTACGGCCGGAGTTGGCGACGGGTTGTAACCAAGGCCTATGTAACTTTTGAACGGTTTGTTGAGAGAGGCCAGTTCGTTGAAGTGACGGGCGTATTGAGCCTCGGTCATGCCCTGAGGAAGCGGCAGAGGGTTTTCCGCGCGTATGTCAGCGGGTATTGTCTGGTTTATCAGTTCGTCGAGCGATGCGGCCCCGACGGCCGTTAACATTTCTTCCGCCTGTGTGCCGCAAGGCCCTATCTGGCGCATTGAGAAGTTATCGTGGTTCATAAATAGTAGTTTATATGTTTTTTATATCTCCTGATAAAAATTGGAAAACAGTCCAAAGTTAGCGAAAATGTTCCGTTTTTCCCTTTGTGCGCGGCAAATAATACGAATTATATGTTTGATTATACAGCTTGTTCTTATCCCTTTTATTTTGTCGGGTTATCCGGCCGGAACAACTGTTCCGGCTCATTTTTGGGATTTAAAAAGCGCATGCAGTTAAAAAAGGATTAAAAAACGATAATTTTTTATAAAACGGCATTCTTGTACCCGCCTGCGGACGGTTGTTTTTTATTTATTTAGTACATTTGCGTTTGGCAAACGTAAGTTAATGAATATAAAGCCGCGACTTATGATGAATATCTCCGTGAAAATAATATCGCTTTGCGCCGCGTTGTTTTTATGCGGGAGCGCTTCCGCACAGAAAAGCGCAGAGCAGCCTTTTATAACGATAGACGGGAAAGAATACGTACCTTCCGATTTTTTCAACCCGTATTTCGGGCAATATCTCAAAAAGGACGGCGCAAATGCCAAGTCTATAGAGGACTTCGTTGGCGACTTCGCAAATGCCAGAATAGTCATAGGCGAGGCCAGGGCGCAGGGGCTCGATACCACGCAGGCTTTTAAGTCGGCTGTGAAAAATTATGCCGACGCATATTCGTCGACCTATTACTATGATTCTCAGGCTGTGGAAAAACTCGCCCGTCAGGCTGCCGAACGCGCCCGCGAGGACGTGAAAGTATCTCATATACTCGTGCCGGTGGGCCGGTACGCGTTCGCAAAAGACACCCTTGCCGCAAAACAGAGGATAGACTCCGTGTATGCCGCGCTCAAGGCCGGAGCCAAGTTCGAGGATCTGGCGCTTAAAGTGAACGGCTCGCAGGAAGGAGGCGACTTGGGCTACATAACAGTTTTCCAGGTCCCTTATGTGCTGGAAACGGCAGCTTACGATACTCCGGTAGGTTCTTTTTCAGAACCGGTGCGTACGGAATACGGTTATCATATAGTGATGCCTACCGAAAGGCGTCCGGAAACGGGGATGGCCGAACTGGCGCATATAATGATAATGCGCAAAGGAAGCGATTCCCTTGACCGCAAGTCGTTTGCCGACATAAAGGAAGCGTATGCGCGCCTTAAGGCCGGAGAACCGTTCGACAGGATAGCCATGAGTTATACCGAAGACGCTTCCACCCAGGCTTCCGGCGGGTATATAGGTTTTTACGGGATAGGAGAGCTGTTGCCGGAGATAGAAAAACTCGTATTCGACACCCCGGATGGCAGTTTCACAAGTATCATAGCTACTCCTACCGGGTGGGACATAATAAAAGTTCTGAGCCGGGTGAAAAATTCTGATTACGACGCCCGGAAAGATTTTCTCGAAAAGAAAGTGGCTTCCAGCGACCGTTATGTGCCTTTTCAGAGGGCTTACGCCAAATCCAAAATGCAGGATTACCCTTTGGATGTGGACGGAGCGCAGTACGATAAAGTCCGTGAGGTGTTGTCCAATATGGGCTTTCTGTTCGGGGAATGGAAAAACTCGGTGATAACCAATCCTAATGAAAAATTGTTCACGCTCGGAGATACTGAATTTACCACGTCGGATTTTTATTCGTCGCTCGTGTATTCTATGGACAATTACGGCGAATCGGCCGAACTGGCGCAGGTCGTAGATGAAAAATTCGGCGATTTCGTAGCCTCGCAGGTGCTTTCGCTTTATGTTGCGGGGCTTCCGGAGAAAGACCCGAAAGTAAGAAAAGCGATAGAGGAGTATGGTGAAAGCGTTCTTTCCTATAACCTGATAAGCGCGTACTGCCGCGATGCCCTGGCCGATGTCGATCCGGATACGCTGTCGGCCATGTACGACAGAAATCCCGGAAAATACATGTGGAAACAGCGCGTGCGTTTCGATGTGGTCAAATGCGACGATTTCGAGTCAGCACGCAAGGCCCGCGAACTTATGTCCGCCGGCAAGACATATCAGGAAGTTTTGGCCGAACTCAACAGAGGCATAGTTCAGGTTGCAGAAGGCCAACAGATAACCGAGTTTCCCGAAAATGCCTTCAAGCCGGATTTCGAGGTGAAAAAAGGCGTTTCCGATGTGATAGAAGAGGACGGCGTTTTTTTCATTTTCAACATACTCGAAATAATAGAACCCACGCAGAAAACTTTCGACGAAGCGCTGCCCGAAGTGCGCGAGGATTTCGTCGAGGCTGTGGCGATGGCTTATCCGGCCAAACTGCGCGAGACTCACCAGATACAGATTACCGCAAAACAGCTCAAGGCCCTTTCCAAAGCGGTCGCCTCTGAAAAGAAAAAACGCGGTATAAAATAAAAAATGATCCGTCCCGGGAATACGCTATGGAGGTAAAAACAAAAAAACAGAGGATATACATTGCCCTGACGCTTCTCTCCGCCGTTTTTTCGGTCGGTTCATGCGACTATGTAGGCAAATACCTCGGAGAACTCAAGCAGGACGAACGTAACCCGGCGGTGGCAAGGGTTGACGACGTTTACCTGTACCGTAACGATATCCCGTCCATAGTGCCCAAAGGATCTTCGCAGCAGGACAGCGCTGCGATAGTGAAAAAATATATAGACTCGTGGATAACACGTCAACTGGTATTGAGCAAGGCTCAGAGCGGAATAGATGCCGAAGGCCTTAAAAAAGAAGTCGACGAGTTCCGGGATATGCTTCTGATAGGCCGTTACGAACAGTCCGTCATTTCCAGGGAACTGGATACGACTGTGACCGCCGGGCAGATAAAGGCTTATTACGATGAAAACAAGAACAATTTCATACTCAATAAAGACATTGTCCTTTGGTCGTATCTGCCGGTTACGTACTGCGACAACCAGCTGCTGAAAAAACTCAAGAGCGCTTTTGCCCGCGATACCGAACCTGCCAGATCCCGTCGCAGGGATGCTGACGATACCGACAAACCATCCAAACCATGGACATGGGAAGGCAGTATCGAGGACGTCATGTCCGAGGAATCGTATAACGCTCCTTTCGTCAGGGCGGAATGGATAGAGGTGGAAAATCTCCTCGGAAAGTATGAGACGGAAAAGAATTTCGCTTCAAACATAGCCTCCAAGAGTAAATACTCTTTTCAGGCGAGCAATGACGACGGGGTTTATCTGGGTAAAATACAGCGCTATGTGCGAAAGGGTAGCACATCCCCGTTAGAATACGTAAGCGGGCAGATAAAAAGCATATTGTTGAACAAACGCAAGGTCGAAACCCTTAATGCAGCGGAGGAAATTCTCCGTAAGGAAGCGGCGGAAAACGGTAAATTAGAAATATTCACTAATGATGAAAATAAATAAATTCATTCTGGCGGTATCCGCCTCTCTTGTTTGGTGTGTGTCATACGGACAGCAGGAGGAACCTGCGCGTCAGCACGAGCCTATAAAAATAGACGGCGTCGCTGCGGTTGTAGGCAAGGAAATAGTCCTCGAATCCGACATAGAAGGAGCGCTGATGCAGTATCAGCTCCAGGGTATTTCCATCGGCGAAAACGAAAAATGCCGGATTCTCGAACAATTGCTCATAGAAAAACTTCTGGCCCACCAGGGACAGGTGGACAGTCTGGAAGTATCCGAAGGCGAAATATCCAACACCGTCAACCAGAGGATACAGATGCTCGTACAGGACGTAGGTTCCATGAAAGCGGTCCTGGACCTTTACCAGAAAGCCGACCAGGAAGCGCTCGTACAGGATTTAACGCCAATAATGCGCAACCAGCTTTTCGCCGACAGGATGAAAAAGAAGGTAATAGGCGATCTTGACCCCTCGCCTGAGGATGTGCGCCGTTTTTTCAACAAAATACCGAAAGACTCGCTGCCCGAATTCGAAACCGAATTCGAATTGGCTACATTGACAATAACCCCCGATCCTGACCCCAAGGCGGTCGAAGACATTATAAACCGCCTGAAGGAAATGAAAAAGGAAATCGAGGAAGGAGCGGATTTCCGTACACGCGCCATACTCTATTCTGACGATCCAGGCTCCGCCGCGAACGGAGGAGTGTACAACGGCGTGAAAAAGGGCCAGTTCGTAAAACCGTTTGAGGCGGCTGCCTTTAACCTCGAAGAGGGTGAAATATCCGACCCTGTGCAAACAGAATACGGTTACCACATAATACAGGTAATAAGGCGCCGCGGAGAGCAGTTAGACCTCCAGCATATTCTCATGCAGCCTAAGTTTACTCCCGAAGACCTGAACAAGGCGCAGGAAAAAATGGACAGCATAGTAAGCAAGATACGCGCCGGCCAGCTGACATTCGACGAGGCTGTCAAGGCGTTCTCGCAGGACGAGGCCACAAAACTCAACAACGGTAACATGATGAACCAGAACACGGGAGAGACCACGTTCCCCATATCGATGCTCGACCGCGACATGTACTATGCCGTAGGCGGCCTTCAGCAGGGCCAGGTGTCCGACCCGGTATTCATTCAGGATCCGCGCGGTGGCGGCAAGTACGCCATTTTTTACGTCCGCAAGCGTACCGAACCTCACAGGGCCGACTATACGAAGGATTTCAACAAACTTAAAACCCTGGCCAAACAGGAACTCCAGGAAAAGAAACTCCGCGAGTGGGTTAGTAAAAAATCCAAAGACGTATTCGTGAAGATAAGTCCGGGATGGGAGGACTGTAAGTTCGTAACAAGCTGGGCTAAAATAAGGCACGAGGATTAGAAGTTTTCCGTATATTTATGTACACCGTCCGCATGACCGAAGGTTTTGCCGGGCGGTAATCCCGTAAATCCCCATTTCAAGGAAAAAATGAAAGCACCTAAACTTCCTTCGTTCATAAAACTGAACCAGAACAGCCGTTATAAACCGCGTTACAGATATTACGATCCGGAAAAGGAACGCCTGGACGAACTTAAGAAAAAATACGGCCAGTCGTCAGACGAAGATTCTGCCGACGGTATCGGTATGCGCATGCGTTCCGACTTCCGTAGGAAAGCTGAGGACACACGTAAGGTAAAACGGGGGCATTCGTCCAGCAGAACGCTTGTAATAATAATATTGGCGCTTTTGGCAGGGGTAATATGGATGCTGAAGACGGATATGTTCGAACGCATACTGTCTTCTTTCCTCGATATGTAAAAAATCCACGGCGCGCACTGCGTGGACGTGGGTATATGGATACCTGTTATGAGCGACATTATAAAGATACTTCCCGACCATATAGCCAACCAGATAGCCGCAGGGGAGGTGGTGCAGCGCCCATCGTCCGTTGTCAAGGAGTTGATGGAAAACGCCGTCGATGCCGGTGCGATGTCCGTCAAAGTGATAATAAAACAGGCCGGAAAAGAACTTATAAGGGTAGTGGACGACGGCTGCGGTATGGGACCACAGGATGCCCGAAACAGTTTTTTAAGGCACGCCACTTCCAAGATATCGTCTGCCGAAGACCTGTTCCGCCTGCACACCAAGGGTTTCCGCGGCGAGGCTCTGGCTTCGATAGCCGCAGTGGCTCAAGTGGAGATGACTACGCGCAGAAGCGAGGACGAATTGGCCTCGACCGTGGTGGTCGAAGGTTCCCGCTATGTCGATACAGTCCGGTGCGCGGCCCCGAAGGGGACGTCCGTTTCGGTCAAGAACCTGTTTTTCAATATACCTGCGCGCAGGAATTTTCTCAAGTCGGACTCTCTGGAAATGAATCGTATAACGGATGAATTCATCCGCGTGGCGTTGGCTCATCCTTCCCTGTCGTTCGAGTTGTACCGCGACGATACTCCTGTGTATAAACTATCGCCATCGAGTCTTCGGCGCAGGATTGTCGGCATTTTCAAATCGAATACAGATAATAAACTGGTCCCCATAGATGAAAAAACCGAAGCTGCAGACATATACGGTTTCGTGTACAAACCGGAATACGCCCGCGCAAAAAACGCCGAACAGTTTATTTTCGTCAACGACCGTTATGTGAAAAGTTCATACCTGTCCAGTGCCGTATTATCGGCCTTTCAGGGGCTTATCCCCGACAGGTATTACCCAGGATATTTCCTGTATTTCAAAGTGGACCCTGCGAGGATAGATATCAACATATCACCAACCAAGACCGAGATAAGTTTTGACGACGAAAGGACGATATACACATTCTTAAGGGCTGCAGTGAGGCATTCGTTGGGACAGTACAGCGTGCTTCCTGCTCTCGATTTCACGCAGGACCAGGAGATAAACAACGTCCTGGACCACCCTAAAGAAGGCGTAGAGGCTCCGGCCATAGTGTTCGATCCGTCGTACAATCCGTTCGAGGACGACCTTTCGCCGCGTACGGGCGGAAGCTCTGCCCCGCGCGGTACAACGTCATACGGCGAAGTTTCGCTCTCTGGCAAGCAATGGGAAGTTGTGGTTAACGAACTGGAAAAAGACAGTTCCGGCATCGCTGACGAAACCCAGCAGGAACTTTTCTCAGGTACCGATGCCGGTTATACGATGCCCGGAGGAAACGCCCCCCGCAATGCGGCGGACGGCAAATATTCACTCGCCGGAGGCAAATATATACTGAGCCATATAAAAACGGGTATATTGCTGATAGATCCTGTCAGGGCGCATTGGAGGATCATGTACGAAAAAGTAAAGCAGGGCATATCCTCTCGCGGATCGCTGTCGCAACAGATACTTTTTTCGGTGAGGATAGAACTCGACTCCGCCCGAAGGATGGCCTTCGAGGGCATAGAATCCGAACTGTCGGCGATAGGATTCCATTTTGAAAAAGAACCTTCCGGCGCCGTGAAGGTACTCGGCGTACCTCCCGGAGTAAAAGAAAGCGAGATACAGGGTTTCATAGACCGTATGATAGATGATTTTTCCGCCGGCAGACCGCTTTCCCCTGAGGAATTGTCGGAAAACATGGCCCGTTCGCTTTCGTACACGATGGCCGTGAAAAACCCATCGGCCCTCACCCCGCAAGAGATGGAAAACATAGCCGCCGAATTGTTCGAATGCTGCGAGCCTGCTTTCGCACCGAACGGGAAAGCGACGTTCATACGCATAGGAATGGACGAACTGGAAAAGAAATTCGACTGAATAATCCATTAATGACCATAAGATACTAAAAATGAGCTATAACCAGATACGCCCCGGCGGGTATAAAATGTTGCCTGAAGCGATAAAATACCTTCTGGTGATAAACGGCATATGTTTCTTCGCGCAGCATATGCTTTCATCTACACCGTTGGGAACCATGTTCGACAGTTTTGCACTGTACCAGCCTGGAAGCGTCAGTTTCCACCTGTGGCAGATAATCACGAGCGTATTCATGCACGGAAACCTTACGCATCTGCTATCCAACATGTTCTCCTTGTGGATGTTCGGTGCGGTTATAGAAAATATATGGGGTACGAGGCGTTTTGTGACGTATTACCTGGTTACGGCCATAGGCGCCGGGGTGCTTTACCTGCTGGTAAACCAGGTGGAAATATCTCTTCTGGCCGGGAAACTAACTTCCGCCGGTGTGCCTGACGCTCTTCTGGCCGGACTCCGCCAGGCATCAAACGTCGATATCGCCAACGAACTGATATCCGAAGTACGTATGCCTATGGACACGGACCTTGTGTCGCGCTATTACTGGGCCTATCACGTGCCTGTGGTGGGTGCTTCGGGAGCCGTGTTCGGCATATTGCTCGCTTTCGGTATGATGTTCCCAAATTCCAAGATATACCTGTATTTCGCGATACCGATTACGACCAAGTGGTTTGTGATAGGCTATGGTGTGTTTGAGTTTGTAAGCGGGATAACCGGTTTCCAGAGCAACGTAGCCCATTTCGCGCATCTGGGAGGTATGCTGTTCGGGTACATACTGATACGTTACTGGAAGAAAAAAGGCATGTGGTACAGATAAAAAACGGTTTTGCGCATTGGCTATGGAATGTGAAGAAAGGAAAAAAGCGGTTTACGATTACCTCGATACCAGAGGTATAAAATACTCGAAATACGACCATGAGGAAGCCCCGACGATAGAGATCGCCCGCCGGTTGTGGCATGACGACGGCTCCAAACATTGTAAAAACCTGTTTTTCCGCAACAAAAAGGGCGACCGCCATTATCTGGTAGTTTTCGATTGTGAAAAAAGTCTGGCCATACATGATTTGGAACAGCGTTTGAAACAGGGAAAACTGACGTTCGCCTCGGAGAAGCGTATGGAAAAACATCTCGGACTGCGCCCGGGTTCTGTGTCTCCTTTCGGACTTATAAACGACACCCAAAACCATGTGCATCTTTTCCTCGACAGCAATCTGCGGTCAGAAAAAAGTCTTAGTTTCCATCCCAACGACAACACGTCCACGGTGGTCATTTCCATCGGAGAATTCATGCGTTTTCTCGAATCTGCGGGTAACAGTTATGAGTTTATAGACCTGTACTGAAAAAGATACGCCGGGTCGGATTTAACCGTTACATGAAGTTTTGCAGCATTGTTCATGATTTGTTAACAGATACAAGGCCGGAAATAGTTATTTTTGCCTTAAATCCAACAATATATAAGATTATGACAAGAACATTTTTGTTTGCGTTGGCATTGAGCCTGGTTCCGGTTTCGGTGTTTGCAGGAAATAACAAAACTGTGGCGGGCTATGTTTACCACGACATAGACAGTAACGGCGTATTCGACAAAAAAAATGAAAAAGGTCTGCCGTCCATAGCGGTGAGCAACGGCCGCGACGTGGTGCTGACGGACAAAAACGGCCGCTATGAACTGTCGTTGTACGGCGACTGCGAGATATTCGTGATAAAACCTACCGGTTATGCTGCTCCCGTGAATTCTTACGGAATACCTCAGACGTATTACGTTTACCGTCCGGCAGGTTCTTCCGCCGACATGAAATACAAAGGAATAGCGCCTACCGGAAAACTGCCACGCGAGGTCAATTTCCCGCTTTATCCTTCGCAGGAGCCGGATAAGTTCAGCATACTCGTGTTCGGCGATCCGCAGAGCCGCGACCGCACCGATGCCGGGTATTTCGGACAACAAGTGGTACGTCCGCTTATAGACAGCGCTTCGGCTTATAAATTCGGCATACTTTTGGGAGACATATCGTTCAACGATCTGACAGTGTTCGAGCCGGTGATGAACCGCGCCGCACTTATCGGCATCCCTTGGTATCCTCTTCCAGGAAACCACGACCACAACCAGGACAAGAACATAAAATACGATTCGCTCACGTGTGAAACTTATACGGACTTTTTCGGGCCTGCTACGTATTCGTTCAATTACGGGAAAGTACATTTCATAATGACCGACGATGTGGTGCTGCCCAACCCTGCCGGAAAATCGCAGTACACCGGAGGGCTGAGCGAAAAACAGTTCGCATTTATAGAAAACGACCTTAAATTCGTGCCTAAAGACTATTTGGTGGTATTTGCCGGGCACATACAGTTGTTCGACACAAACCCTGCGGTAGAAACGTTCCGCGATGCCGACCGTCGACGTTTGCTTGACCTTCTGGGGCAGTTTGAAAATTCTGTGTCGCTCTCGGCGCATACTCATTACATACGGCCTACATTTTTCAGTGAAGAGGACGGCTGGAAAGGAAACCACAGGCATCTGCACATCAATGCCGGAGCCACGTGCGCCGACTGGTACAAAGGCCTTCCGGACCCTTACGGCCTGCCTAATGCCATGATGCGCGATGGCAGCCCTCAGGGATATTTCACTCTGGATTTCGACGGTAACAGTTATGTACATACTTACCATGCGAGCCGTCAGGGCGATTTCCGCGACATGAGCATCTCGCTTGGAGACAGCCTGTTCGTTGGGCTTCAGATACCCGTTTACGCCAATTTCTACAATGGCAACGAACTATCGGTGTTGTCTTACCGCATCGACGGCGGAGATTGGGTGAAAATGGACCGTGTTATAGAGGCTGATCCTGTTTTTTCGCGGCTCAATAAACTGTGGAACAATCCTCAGTATAAACTTCCGGGGCGCAAAGTTTCCGGGCCTGTCAAGTCGTATCACTTATGGAAAGCGCTGATGCCCGCTTTCGGCAAAGCCGGTGTGCATGTGGCCGAAGTCGAAGCCGTAGACATGTATGGAAGAAGGTATACCGAGAAATACGTTTTTGAAGTTCTGTAATGGCATTTGTTTTGAGTTCTATTGCTCTGTTGCAGGTAAAAAGCGGATGTGTCCGTTATTTTCTTCTTGAAAGAATACAGAGGGAGGTTTAGATTTCGCATGTTTGTTACATAAGTTACATAAAAAAACATGGCGGCCGTTCGGCCGCCATGTTCAGGTTTGCGCTAATTTCCGTATCTTTTTTTTACGACTTAGAAATTATTTTCTCCATTGCCTTCGCTGTTGTAACGACGGTAACCGCCTTCGCGGCGCGGACGATAGCCTCCTTCCGAGCGACCTCCGCCGAACCCGCCTTCGCGGCGCGGACGATAGCCTCCTTCCGAGCGACCTCCGCCGAACCCGCCTTCGCGGCGCGGACGATAACCTCCGGACGCGTTGTTGTCGAAACGGCGCTGAGGTCTTTCACTGCTTTTTTTGTACTCGTCGTGCGGAATGGCTTCCTTGGTGGCTATGGTAGCCCCTTCGTATTCCACGCCGTTGAGCGATTCGAGAGCCTGACGACCGTTTTCATCCTCTGGCATCTCGACAAAGCCGTAGCATTTTGAACGGCCCGTCTCGCGGTCCATGATAACTTTGGAGGAAGATACCTCTCCGTACTGCTCGAAAAGAGCCTGCAAAGATTCCGAAGTAGTGTTCGGAGAAAGCTTTGCTACAAAAATTTTCATCAAAGTAAAAAAAATGTTAAAAATGAATAAAATGAAATCGCTTCATAATCAAATGAAGACAGGCTCAAATTTACAATTAAATATGATGCTGCAAACTTTTTGAGTTTAAAAATAGTTGATTATTTTTGAGTCCCTAAAACCAACGGTCGAAGTTCATGACAGACATAATACGCAGATATTGTTCCAGACACGGTTTCGGCGTGTCCTCGCGTCTTGCCTCCAGGATGGCGGTGCGCACCAATTCGATGCGCTCGTTCATGATATACAGCGCGTTTTTCACCCTTGGGGTATCTTTCGTATTGTATTTGCTGTTAGCCTTAGGGCTTAAATGCAAAGACCTGACCTTTAAACGGCGGGAATCCATTTTCGACCTTTAAGCATTCACGGAATAAAATCTAAAAAACGATGGAATTGGATAAAGAAAAGATAATAGAGGCATTAAGGCCCATAATCATGCCCGGTACGGCTGACGACATAGTAAAGGCCGGCGGAATACGGCAGGTGAACATAGAAGGAAACAAAGTGCATGTTGAGGCTGTGGTATTCACACCCGCGCTGAATATGCGCCGCAAGACAGAAAACCAGATAAAATATCTCGTAGGCAAGTTATATCCCGATGCCGAAGTCACCGCATCGGTAGGCAGTGAAAAGCCTCAGGACGATGCCATAACCCCGGTCGAAACATCCATATCGAAAGTACGTCACATCATAGCCATAGCCTCAGGCAAAGGCGGAGTCGGCAAATCCACATTGTCCGCCAATCTGGCTATAGCTCTGGCGCAGTCCGGGTATAAAGTAGGATTGGTCGATGCCGACATATACGGCCCTTCGATGCCCATAATGTTCGATGCTGAGAACGCCATGCCTACTGCCGTGGAATGGGAAGGCAAGGACATGATGAGCCCTATCGAAGCGCACGGCGTAAAACTCCAGTCGATAGGTTTCTTTGCAAAACAGGGACAGGCTATGGCCTGGCGCGGCGCCATGGCTACAAAAGCGCTCCAGCAAATGATATTCGAGACGGTGTGGGGCGAACTGGACTTTCTGCTCATAGACATGCCTCCCGGCACGGGCGACATACACCTGACACTCACCGGAGCATTGCCCCTCACCGGAGCTATCATCATAACCACTCCGCAGAGTGTGGCCTTGAACGATGCCAAACGCGGAATAGAACTGTTCCGCAACGAAAACATAAACGTGCCGATAGTCGGCGTAGTGGAAAACATGTCGTATTTCACGCCTGCCGAACTCCCCGACAACAAATACTACATTTTCGGCCGCGAGGGAGGCCGGAACCTGGCAGCCGATTACGGCGTACCTTTTTTGGGCGAGATACCTCTGGTACAGTCCATCCGCGAGGCATCGGACGCAGGCCGGCCGGTAGCCCTTTCCGGCGATACTCCTATGGGCAGGGCGTTTGCGGCCCTGGCGGAAAAAGTGGCCCGGTACGCTGAAAAAAGTTTGGAATGACCGTAAAACCGCCCGGACAAAAGGAACGCCTGACTCTGGCGGAAAAAGCGCTGGACGATATACGTGCCGTACTCGGCGGCGACGGCGGCGATATAATCCTGCGCGGGGTGTCCGACGACGGCGCAGAGGTGTATGTGGAACTCGTGGGCGCATGCGAGGGGTGTGCCGTAAGGGAAGTAACGCTGAACGGTCTGGTCAAAAACAGCCTCAGGAAATATCTTCCCGACATAAAGCGCGTTGTACAGGTATGGCCTGATGCCGGTTGATTTTTATCGTATTATGAAAATTATATTCTGTTGCCCGGCGTTTTTACTTCTCCTATCGTGCTGCGACAGGCCGGAAGCTGCTTTCGATCCTCGCTCTGTGCAGTACAACGACAGGGCTGTGGAAATGATGCAGAGTTTTATCCGTGAAGGGACGCTCGATACTACGGGATTTTCCGATGCCGCTACTTTGGCCGATTCGTCACGGATAATGTTCGGCAGTATAGTGGACAGCTGTCAGGCGTTGCTCGATTCAGCCGTGATGTATTCGCCTGATTATTATTTGTATTATGCCCAGAAAGCGTTTTTTTACGCTTATTGCGCCGATTATGAAAGATCGTACCGGTGGATATCGGAAGCCCTCGCGAGAAAGGATATCCCCGAGATACGTCTTTATGCCGGAATGTTACTGCACAAAATGGGAAAACACGCACAATCGCAGATGGAATACGGTCGTGCAATAGGTCAATACGAAATGCGCGACACACTTTCCGAGGCCGATCTTTGCAATTATGCGTTTGCCCTGAGCCTTGCCGGGGAAAAGGAAAAAGCATTGCAGGTAGTTGGAAATCATATGAAAGACAGCGTGATGAAAAAACAAATGTCAGAAATGATAGGCGAGGGCGGCAAAGTTATCGGCACGATGATTCCCTGATTTTTTATGTCTTTACCGGGTTATGCTGGCGTATGCCGTATTTTATCGGATTGATTACATCGAAAGCGACATACCGGTATTGATTTATCTGCCGTTAAGTCAAAACAGTTTATTACATTTGCATCAGTGCACGGACAGGACACAAACTTTTCCGTGTGCTGATGATTTATGTCTGTAATACGCGTTACTAAAGAATTCGGCTTTGAAGCCGCGCATGCACTCTACAATTACGATGGACAGTGCTCCAATATTCACGGCCATTCGTACCGTTTGTTCGTCACTGTGAAAGGAAGACCTCTCGACGAGCCTTCACATCCGAAAAACGGCATGGTGGTCGATTTTTCCGTACTCAAGGAAATAGTGGTCAGGCGGATAATAGAACCGCTCGACCATAGTTTCATCGTTTACGGGGCCTCGCCGCAGTCTGGAATACCGGGCAGTCTGGTAGGTAAGGGCGTAGGCATGAAGATCGTCGAATTTCCGTGCCCGCCCACGTGCGAGATGATGCTCGCCGATTTCGCTTCGAGGATACTTCCGGAGCTGCCCTCTGGCATAGAACTGCACAGTATGCGGCTGTACGAGACAGCTACCTCGTATGCCGAATGGTTTGCCGAAGATAACCGGTAATTGTGCGGGAATTTAGGACGGCCTGTGGATAAGTGCAAAACATCGAACTGGTTATGCCGAGGCGCAGCGTTGGCCGGGTGATCCCGGCGGAAC
>CDZK01007081.1_pt1 | contig 24764 bp, 17 predicted proteins | sample 557401 | NCBI WGS metagenome assembly CDZK01 (sample SAMEA3182108, study PRJEB8094) | gut metagenome | biome: human; feature: gut; material: Stool; isolation source: human stools | place: Canada | collected 2013-04-25 | reverse complement strand
GTTCAAACCAAAAAAAGGTATTACCTTTGCAAGCGCAAAAGGGGTGGAGAGTCTAAGTTATTGATTGGCAGCAAATTAGCTGAAAAAAATAACAAAAAAGATTAGGAATCGGCAAAAAAAGGTTTTACCTTTGCCCCCGCAATGGGACAGATACCCAGGAGACGCATAACCTTAGGGATTAAGGCATGGGTCACGAAAAAGCCTCTGGGAAAAGAGGCGGAACACCAAAGCGTTCCTTGAAAGAATGAGATAGCCAGAACCGCTTGACGGAAGAACGCAAGAACTTTCGGCGAGTAAAAAAAACAAAAAGGGAAAGGCGTACAAAAGAAACAACCAAAAACAACGTTCGATTCGAGCTGAAGGACAAACCAAAGCATTAACAATGGAGAGTTTGATCCTGGCTCAGGATAAACGCTAGCGGCAGGCCTAACACATGCAAGTCGCGGGGCAGCATAACGATTAGCAATAATCGTTGATGGCGACCGGCGCACGGGTGCGTAACACGTATGTAACCTGGCCTTTACAGGGGGATAGTCAGAGGAAACTTTGAATAATACCCCATAACACACCATTAAGGCATCTTAAAGGTGTTAAAGGAGCGATCCGGTAAAGGATGGGCATGCGACCGATTAGACAGTTGGTGAGGTAACGGCTCACCAAATCCACGATCGGTAGGGGGTCTGAGAGGACTACCCCCCACACTGGTACTGAGATACGGACCAGACTCCTACGGGAGGCAGCAGTGAGGAATATTGGGCAATGGGCGGAAGCCTGACCCAGCCATGCCGCGTGCAGGAAGACAGCCCTATGGGTCGTAAACTGCTTTTTTAGAGGAAGAATAAAGTCTACGAGTAGACCGATGACGGTACTTTAAGAAAAAGCATCGGCTAACTCCGTGCCAGCAGCCGCGGTAATACGGAGGATGCAAGCGTTATCCGGAATTATTGGGTTTAAAGGGTCCGCAGGCGGCCCGTTAAGTCAGTAGTGAAAACCCGGGGCTCAACCCCGGACGTGCTACAGATACTGGCGGGCTAGAGAGAGTCTGGAGGCAGCGGAATGTGACAAGTAGCGGTGAAATGCATAGATATGTCACAGAACACCGATAGCGAAAGCAGCTGCCTAAGACTTATCTGACGCTCAGGGACGAAAGCGTGGGGAGCAAACAGGATTAGATACCCTGGTAGTCCACGCAGTAAACGATGGATACCATCTTTTTGGCAATTATGCTGAGAGGACAATCGAAAGAGATAAGTATCCCACCTGGGGAGTACGTGCGCAAGCATGAAACTCAAAGGAATTGACGGGGGCCCGCACAAGCGGTGGAGCATGTGGTTTAATTCGATGATACGCGAGGAACCTTACCAGGGTTTAAATGGGTCCTGAATAATTTGGAAACAGATTAGCCGCAAGGCAGGATTCAAGGTGCTGCATGGTTGTCGTCAGCTCGTGCCGTGAGGTGTTAGGTTAAGTCCTGCAACGAGCGCAACCCCCATGATCCGTTACTAACAGGTAAAGCTGAGGACTCAGATCAGACTGCCGGCGTAAGCCGCGAGGAAGGCGGGGATGACGTCAAATCATCACGGCCCTTACACCCTGGGCCACACACGTGCTACAATGGCCGGCACAGAGAGCAGCCACCCCGCGAGGGGGAGCGAATCTACAAAACCGGTCTCAGTTCGGATCGCAGTCTGCAACTCGACTGCGTGAAGCTGGAATCGCTAGTAATCGCGCATCAGCCATGGCGCGGTGAATACGTTCCCGGGCCTTGTACACACCGCCCGTCAAGCCATGGAAGTCTGGGGGACCTGAAGACGGTAACCGCAAGGAGCCGTTAAGGGTAAAACAGGTAACTAGGGCTAAGTCGTAACAAGGTAGCCGTATCGGAAGGTGCGGCTGGAACACCTCCTTTATAGAGAACAAAAGTCCAAAAGGCAAGAAACGACACGATTTGGGAAAACAGATACTCCTTTCCCGGTTCAGGCTATCACACACAACGACAGAGAAGTCGTAAAAAAAACCCAAAGCGGAAAAGGGCAGCAGAGACGCTGGCACAGAAAGGGCGGCAAAGGAGGAGGCGAAAAAAGCAGCCCGACCGCCACAACACACACAGAGTCTCATAGCTCAGCCGGTTAGAGCGCTACACTGATAATGTAGAGGTCGGCAGTTCAAGTCTGCCTGAGACTACGGGGGTTTAGCTCAGCTGGCTAGAGCACCTGCTTTGCAAGCAGGGGGTCAAGGGTTCGAATCCCTTATCCTCCACGGCCGGAGGCCGTTTGATACGGATTTATCCGTAGTAAGAACAAGCCGAAGGAACAAGTTCATTGACATATTGACGATTACGAGAAAACAAGTTTTTATGGGAACATAAAAACACAACTAGTAGAGAAAAGACGTTATCAAAACATTGATAAAACAATAAAGTAGAAACGTAGCGGTCTCTATTAATAGAGACACAATTTCGAGCAATAAAAACAAACAAGGGCATACGGGGAATGCCTAGGCTCTGCAAGGCGAAGAAGGACGTGATAAGCTGCGAAAAGCCGCGGGGAGGTGCAAATAACCGATAATCCGCGGATATCCGAATGGGGCAACCCACCATATAAATGGTACCTCGAAACGAGGAGCGAACCCTCTGAACTGAAACATCTAAGTAAGAGGAGGAAGAGAAAACAACAGTGATACCGCAAGTAGTGGCGAGCGAACGCGGCACAGCCCAAACCGGACACGTTTAGGCGTATCCGGGGTAGTAGGACTGCGAGAAACAAGTATAAAAAGAACCGGAACGGCATGGAAAGGCCGTCCGAAGAAGGTGAAAGACCCGTACGGGCAATTTTTATACGCGTTAGCAGTATCCTGAGTAGGTCGGGGCACGAGAAACCCAGACTGAAACCGGCGGGACCACCCGCCAAGGCTAAACACTCAGCAGAGACCGATAGTGAACAAGTACCGTGAGGGAAAGGTGAAAAGAACCTTGAATAAAGGAGTGAAAAAGACCCTGAAACCGTATGCCTACAAGCGGTCGGAGCCCATTCATTGGGTGACGGCGTGCCTTTTGCATAATGATCCTACGAGTTACTGTTACCGGCAAGGTTAAGCGCTTCAGGCGCGTAAGCCGCAGCGAAAGCGAGTCTTAAAAGGGCGGATTAGTCGGTAGTAGTAGACGCGAAACCTTGTGATCTACCCATGGCCAGGTTGAAGTGGGGGTAACACCCCATGGAGGACCGGATCGGTAAGCGTTGAAAAGCTTTCGAATGAGCTGTGGGTAGGGGTGAAAGGCCAATCAAACTGGGAAATAGCTCGTACTCCCCGAAATGCATTTAGGTGCAGCGTCGCGGTTAAGTGATATATAGGTAGAGCTACTGATTGAATGCGGGGGCTTCACCGCCTACCAATTTCAGACAAACTCCGAATAGTATATCACATACGCGGCAGTGAGGGCATGGGTGCTAAGGTCCATGCCCGAGAGGGAAACAACCCGGACCAACAGCTAAGGTCCCCAAATATACGCTAAGTTGAAAAAACGAAGTAGAACTGCACAGACAGCCAGGAAGTTGGCTTGGAAGCAGCCATTCTTTTAAAGAGTGCGTAACAGCTCACTGGTCGAGCGGTTCTGCATGGAGAATAAGCGGGCATAAGCGTATTACCGAAGCTATGGCAGATAAGAATCTGGGTAGGGGAGCATTCCGTACAGCGCAGAATCGGTATTGTAAAGTACCGTGGAGCGTACGGAAAAGCAAATGTAGGAATAAGTAACGATAAAGCGGGCGAGAAACCCGCTCACCGAAAGACCAAGGGTTCCCCGGCTATGTTAATCAGCCGGGGGTCAGTCGGGCCCTAAGGACAAGCCGAAAACAGGCTACTCCGATGGACAAACGTTTAATATTACGTTACTCGTATCGAGTGCGACGGGGCGACCTGGTAATACCTCTTCGCGTGCTGACGGAATAGCACGTTAAAGACTTTACTGGGCCGGGAGGCAAATCCCCCGGCGGAAAGGTAAAGTTGATAGTACACCCAAGCTACGGCGACGGTGATAGCAAGACTAAAGATCAGCAAGAAAAACCTCTAAGCTTCAGCTCGATACGACCCGTACCGGAAACCGACACAGGTGGTCGAGAAGAGAATTCTAAGGTGCTCGAGAGATTCATGGCTAAGGAACTAGGCAAAATAGACCTGTAACTTCGGGAAAAAGGTCACCGCAGCAATGCGGTCTCAGAAAATAGGTCCAGGCGACTGTTTAACAAAAACACAGGACTTTGCAAAATCGAAAGATGACGTATAAGGTCTGACACCTGCCCGGTGCTGGAAGGTTAAGAGGAGATGTCCGCAGCAATGCAAAGCATTGAATTGAAGCCCCAGTAAACGGCGGCCGTAACTATAACGGTCCTAAGGTAGCGAAATTCCTTGTCGGGTAAGTTCCGACCTGCACGAATGGTGTAACGATCTGGACACTGTCTCAGCCATGAGCTCGGTGAAATTGTAGTATCGGTGAAGATGCCGATTACCCGCTGCGGGACGAAAAGACCCCGTGAACCTTCACTACAACTTAATATTGTTTTCGGGTAAGTCATGCGTAGGATAGGTGGGAGGCTGTGAAGCGGTTACTCCGGTAGTCGTGGAGCCACTGTTGAAATACCACCCTTGACTTATTTGGGAACTAACTCCGCGGAATGCGGAGGACACTATTTGGTGGGTAGTTTGACTGGGGTGGTCGCCTCCAAAATAGTAACGGAGGCTTCCAAAGCTGCCCTCAGCACGCTTGGTCATCGTGCGTAGAGTGCATTAGCAAAAGGGCGGTTGACTGCAAGACCTACAAGTCGAGCAGGTGCGAAAGCAGGGTAAAGTGATCCGGTGGTTCCGCGTGGAAGGGCCATCGCTCAAAGGATAAAAGGTACTCCGGGGATAACAGGCTGATCTCCCCCAAGAGCTCACATCGACGGGGGGGTTTGGCACCTCGATGTCGGCTCGTCACATCCCGGGGCTGGAGAAGGTCCCAAGGGTTGGGCTGTTCGCCCATTAAAGTGGCACGCGAGCTGGGTTCAGAACGTCGCGAGACAGTTCGGTCTCTATCTGCAGTGGGCGTTAGAAATTTGCGTGGATCTGACTCTAGTACGAGAGGACCGAGTTGGACGAACCTCCGGCGTACCGGTTGTCGCGCCAGCGGCACGGCCGGGTAACCGCGTTCGGCAGGGATAAGCACTGAAAGCATATAAGTGCGAAACCCACCACAAGATAAGATTTCTTTATAAGGGTCGTGGGAGACCACCACGTCGATAGGCTACAGGTCTAAAGGCAGTAATGTCAAAGCCGAGTAGTACTAATCACCCGTAAGTTTTACGCTCAGAAGAAGAACAACAAAAATACGTTTCAGCCAGTCTGCTCCAGTAGTGTTATCTCCTTATCGCTCAATATGTCAATAAAATAACGCCTTAAGCGGCGGTAAACAGCTTAAGGTGGCTATAACGCCGGGGATCACCTCTTCCCATTCCGAACAGAGAAGTTAAGACCGGTCGTGCTGATGGTACTGCCCCAGTTGGTGGAAGAGTAGGTAGCCGCCTTTTTTAGATAACGAAAGCCACGCTCCTCTTGCGTGGCTTTTGGCGTTTTATATACTTTTTGTATCTGGAGGAGAAAAAAAAGGGGGGGGAGATTTGTTGTAACCTTTTTTTTATGAAAGCAGTCTAATACAGTAATAAATATCATTTTATTATGAAAACATTTAAAACTGTATTGTTGACGTTTTTACTCGTCATGTCTCTGTGCCTTGAGGCACAAGAAAAAGATCGTATTGTGAAAATCGGTATTCCCGAAGTGTACGAACTGGCTAATGTTATTTTGGCGGTAACTCCTTATGGTATCGAAGATAAATGGGAGGTGCGTAAAAAAGGGAAATATTACGATGACATGATGGCTCGTTTTTCTAAATATCGTAGTCATCCGCTTATTGAAAAAGTGAATTATTCCCGTGAAAAATGGGAAGAATATCTGAGTTTCCGGACGGATGCATATGCTTTTTCATTTGATAAAAAGGGGCGTTTGAAAAAGGATTATTCTTTTAGGTCCACCAAGTTCAATGAATTTGAGAAAAATCTGGCTCTGGTAGAAGATTTTGCAAAAAAATCGGGTTACAGAAAATTTTATAGAAGGAATAGGCAATATTTCGACTCTCTTATAGTTGAATATGAGAAATCACAGATGCTGCCTCAAATGAGGGACTTTCTCGAACGGGAATTCGGTGACCATGTAGCCGGAGAGGCAAACTATGCTATAGCTCTTTCTCCGCTCGTATACAGGATGCATGCACAACGTATGCCTAATGGCGTAACTACGAGTTTTACGATGATACCGGATGCGATAATATTGGGTACTATGGACGAAGAAAGTTCACAGGCGCAGAAAGCTTCGGATCTTCATATGCTGTTTACGGAATTGGATCATTCTTTTGTCAACCCAACTACGGATAAGTATGCCGAATTGGTGAACAAAAACTTTGACGTATCCAAATGGGATGCCGGAAGCGGGTATGGTAAGTGGGAGTTGGCTACGTTTAACGAATATATGACTTGGGCCGTGTACGATGTTTTCGTTTACGAGTATTTTCCCGAAGTAGCCTCGTCGGTGTGCAAAGTTTGGGCTAAGCAAAATCAGACGCGCGGATTTATAGGTTCTCTGCAGTTTAACGAGAAAGTGTTGGAATTGTACGATAGGGCCAAATCGGAAGGAAAAACGTTGAAAGACATTTATCCCGAACTGTTGGAATGGTGTAGAAATGTGGAGATACGGAAATAAATGAATCTATTGTATTTATAAAGAAAAACCCGGGATGTTGTCACGGGTTTTTTTGTGCGGGCGAAAGGACTCGAACCTTCAAGCCTCGCGGCACCAGATCCTAAGTCTGGCGTGTCTACCAATTTCACCACGCCCGCAAAAATCGCACGCCGCAACCGTGGTGTATTACGGCGTGCAAATATAGTAAATATTTATCCGTTTAGCGATAAATGACAGGTTAAGCTTTCTTTTTTTCCAGTTCGTTCCATGCCAGGGCTGCAGAACCTAAGATAGCTACGTTGCCTTCGTCCAGAGAGGAGAGAAGGACTTTAACTTTGTTCTTAAAGCAGTGAAGCATGTTGTTTTCCATCGCTTCTTCGGTCGGTTTGCGGATAAGTTCTCCGGCTTTTGCCAGTCCGCCGAAAAGGATTATGGCTTCAGGAGAGGAGAACGTAACGAAATCCGCGAGAGCGCGGCCGAGCATTTTTCCCGTTTTGCGGAATGCTTCGCGGGCAATGTGGTCACCTTCGATGGCAGCTTCGTATATCTTTGCCGAAGTAAGGTCGTTGAAAGAAATATCGCGCAGGACTGACGGGGCCGTTTTTTCTTCGAGCAGTTCGAATACCGTGCGGCGTATTCCGTTGGCAGAGCAGTATGTTTCAAGACATCCCTTGCGTCCGCATCCGCAGTCGCGGCCTTCTTCTTTTATTATCACGTGGCCGAGTTCTCCGGCGAAACCGTCGTGTCCGTACACCATGTTTCCGCCTATCACTATACCGCTTCCGACGCCTGTTCCGAGCGTTATCACGATGAAGTCTTTCATGCCTTTGGCGGTTCCGAATATCATTTCGCCCATGGCTGCGGCATTGGCGTCGTTAGTAAGGACTGCCGGAACGCCGAATTTGTCCTGCATGAGCTGGGCTACGCGCGTGATGCCTTTCCAGGGCAGGTTTACGGCGAATTCTATGCAACCGTTGAAATAGTTTCCGTTGGGCGCGCCTACTCCTATTCCTACTATTTCCAAATCGTGTCCGCAGGCTTTTTTGGCGGACATTATCTCGTTGTAGAGTTTGTCAAGAAATATTTCGAAGTTTTCACCTTCTTTTTGCTCTGCTTTTGGAGTTGGGATGGACGATTCGCAGTATATTTTACCTTCTTTGTCCACGAATCCGTATTTAGTACCTGTGCCTCCTATATCGATACCGAGAGCGACTTTTTTCATAACGGTAAGAAATTTTTATTGTGTATGTTGTTATATTTTCACGTAAAAAAACCTCTCCCACAACAGTCTTAAGAGTGGAAACGGCAATGGTGTGCAAGATACGTCATTTTTGATTTATGTCAAATAATTTTGACGGTTAAAGGGACGTATTTTGACAAGTGCGTAAAATTTGCGTGAAGGCTTGCGGTTATTCCCGGTATGCGTCCCATGCCAGGGCCGCAGAACCTAATACAGCTACATTGCCTTCGTCAAGTGAGGAAAGGATGACTTTGACCTTGTTTTTGAAAATGTGCAGCATCGCTTCTTCCATTGCCTCTTCGGTGGGTTTACGGAGCATTTCTCCCGCGCGGGCCACACCTCCGAAAAGTATTATGGCTTCGGGGGATGAAAAAGGAACGAAATTGGCGAGCGCTTTCCCCAGGGTACGTGCAGTGCGGCGGAACGCTTCGCGTGCTATGGCATCGCCCTCGTTGGCCGCTTCGTATATTTTGGCGGATGTGAGTTTGTCGAACGGGATACTGCGCAGTTCGCTCGGAGTGTCTTCGTCGGCCAGGAGTTCCGTAACCGTGCGGCGTATCCCGTTAGCAGAACAGTACGACTCCAGACAGCCTCGACGGCCGCATCCGCAGGTTCGCCCCCCTTCTTTTATTGTAACATGGCCCAGTTCGCCCGCGAAACCGTCGTGTCCGTACACCAGCTTGCCGTCGATGACTATACCGCTTCCAACGCCCGTGCCGAGCGTTATCACGATGAAGTCTTTCATGCCTTTGGCCGTCCCGAAAAGCATTTCTCCCAATGCTGCCGCATTGGCGTCGTTTGTCAGTGTGGCAGGCAGGCCGAGTTTGTCTCCTATCAGTGCGGAGGCGCGTAACACGCCTTTCCACGGAAGGTTTACGGCAAATTCTATGGATCCGGAAAAGAAATTCCCGTCCGGAGCCCCTATGCCCGCTCCGATAAGTTCCAAATCGTGTCCGCATGTACGCGCTGCGGATTTTATTTCACTGCACAGGCGGTCTATATATTGCTCGAAACTTTCCTGTCCCGAAGGAGTGTTGATGATTGTCGGGATGGATGATTCGCAGTATATTTTGCCTTCACGGTCCACGAATCCGAATTTGGTATTGGTTCCGCCTATGTCTATTCCTACGGCTGCTTTTTTCATAGATATGTGTTGTGTTTTTTCTGTTATTACAAGGTGCAATGTATGGTATTTTGTCCGTTTTTTCAAGATTTAACGGGAAAAACAGGATTACATCCGATTATGGCCGATGTTACGGTACGAATAAAAAATATGCGCGTTGTTACTGTCCGATGCTTTGTTGTGAACACGAGGCTCGGAAAAAATGTGCGTAGTGCGGATAAAAGTATGTTATTCTGTTTCAGGCCTGTCTATAAGGTTGTTGAGAAGGGCGTAAACAGTAAGGCCGGATACGGTCTTTATGCCTGTTTTGCGGGATATGTTCTTGCGGTGCGATATGACGGTGTGTACCGATATATTGTTGCTCTCGGCTATTTCTTTGTTTGTGTGTCCGTTGGCAAGGCATGCGAGTATTTCCTTTTCTCTGGGAGAGAGTTCGGCGTTGTCGTGTCCGTATTTTTCAATAACAGAGCTCCTGTCCCGGAAGCATCGGTGAAGTTTTTTTATTATTGCCGGTTTGTCGTCAATTATGTCTATTACGGTATCGTACTGTTCCATTTCAGCGGCCGGGGCGTAAACGTATGCTATGGCGGCCACCGGGATATCTCGTCCTTGTGAGATCAGTCCTTTAAGTGACGTTCTGCCGTGTCGGTCGGCCACGGCAGGATTTATCAAAATTATATCGCAGGACGACGCTTTAGGCGATGATATGAATGTGCGCACGTCGGGGGCGGTGAGGAAAATGTCGAAATCGTCGCACGATGCCAACAGGGATCTTATACCTGCCAGCACTATAGGCGATGGTTCCACAAGGGCTGTCTTGTATTTTTTTGCTGTTGTCATTTTTCGGCTTTCTTTTCCAATTCGTTCACCAGAGGAACAAGTATTTTGTCTTCTATAAGCGTATGCCTGCCAAGGTCCTCGTCAAGAAGGAACAGGTCGTAAAGTATTTCGTTCTGCTGGTACGAGCCTTCCGGGCATGGAAGGTATTTTATTATTATGTTTTGCAGGTCGACCAGTTTTTCCTGTATGTCGGTATGGTTCTTTTCAAATCTGGATATGCTGTAATCCGTTTTCCTGTTGCCGTTGTCCAGCGCCTTTATGTATGGGAATACCGTTTTTTCTTCGTATTCCAGGTGCTCGGCCACTTCGTGCCGGTACTGGTTGAAAAAACCGGTCATAATGTCCGCTTTGTCGCGGGGATAGCTTTTAACCATATCGGACAGATGCCTGCCTATGTGTGGAATACGGTCTTCGAGATAGTACCTGTGGCTCTCCAGCAGGTAATCGGTGAGGGCGGATATGGGAAAAGAAGTCACCGTTTTTCCGGACGGAACATATGCCGCATTTGAGTAAACGTTGCAAACCATAAGGAACAGGTTTTCGTCCACATTGCGGGAAAGGCATACCTGTGATACCGTCTTCTCTCCGAAACCGAGCGGTATGCCGAATCGTTCTATAACCGGCAGCAAGTGGTAGTTCGCATGTATCAGGTCCGCCATTTTATTGGATGCTGTAAAAAATATGTTTTTCATTTCAATATGATCGGATTTTTGTAAATCAGAACAATTTCATAAAAAAATTCTGTCCGGGCAATTTTTTAACTCTGGACTAATAGCGGGGATACAGCGTTTTTCCGTACTTTTAGGATATTATCCAATCACAAAACAATTATTATGAAAACGAAAATTTTATTGTTGTCGGTGGCCGCTGAATTTTCTGCAGGGGTGAAGGCGCAGGGATGTACCGGTATAACGGTGCGTACGGTTTCCGGGGATGCTTTTCAGGCCCGTACTTATGAATGGGGTTCGTCGTATTCCGATCCGGTGTTGAAAGTGGCAAAGCGCTCGTCCGTTTACAATGCCGCCTCGCCATCGGGACTCGGAATGGCGTGGAAAGGCAGGTACGGTTACGTAGGCATACTTTCCGCCGGTTCGCCGTACGTAAACGAAGGACTTAACGAAAAAGGGTTGTCGGCAGGAGTTTTTTTTCTGCCAGGTTTCGCTTCCTATGCCCCGTTCGATCCATGTGATGTGAAAAATACAATAAGCGAGTTGGACTTTACGGCTTATGTGTTGTCGATGTGCGCTACGGTCGACCAGGGAGCGTTCCTGCTCTCCGAGGCCCGGCAGATAGCCGACGTTGTAGGCAGCTCCGCTGCCGGTAAATACGTACCCCTGGAGGGCGATAGCTCCGTAAACGGGGTACTGACAGTAACTAACCTTGTAATACGCTAAGACTATGGCAGAGCGTCAATTTACGATAAAAAAACCATTTAAGGTACACAGGGGCGCGCCAGCGAGTATTCCCGACACCAACAGCCTGGACGCACTGGTGGACTGGCTGCACGAGAGTAAGCCCGTATCCGGAGCTCTGGCGGTGTTCTCCGACCTGCGCGCCATGTGCGACCATGTGGCAGAGAACTATGGCGACTACGCACCGAGCCAAAACCTGCGCAGCCTGGCTGACTGGGCAGGGGTGTGGAAAAGCCCCGGACCGCAGGACAACGGTATCACCGGCTGGGTGATGGGAAACACTGAAGGCGAAGTGACGGTATGGAATGCCGAAGCTCGGGCGGAATATCTGGCGGCAAGCGCGCTGACGGTAAGGGTGGCGGTGCCGGAACGCACGACGGGCAATGTGTTCTCTGCTGATGTGACGATACCGGCAGGGGAAGACCACGCTATAGCACATATAGCCGACGCGGACGGTAAAGACCTGGATTATGATGCGGCACATATAGTAAGTATCACGCCGGCCGAAGACGAAACATACAGATATATAAACAAGTCGCCAAAAAGTGAATAAAAGCCTTTCAAAGGCTTTTTAATCACTCTCTGACGGCTTGTAATTGGGGTAAAGATATAGCTTTTCAGGCTTCCCCTGGTCGTTGGTGTAGACAGCAAAATAATGTTTATTTATAGCCATCTTTTTTGCTTCGGCATAGCTTGTATTCACACGGTACCAACCGCTTGGCAATGTGATAGAATATGAGTAAAAAACAACCATGAGATTTATGGCATCGGAGTATTTTTGGGCTTCCTCAAGGAGTTCATAATAGGAAGGTGGCCATCCTTTGACTATCTGTAACACAACGACACGATCCCCCCGTGCAGTCTCAAAGCGAGAGATCTCCTCATAGACTACTTTCTGGCCGTATCCGGTCAGAGTGAAGGCTACGAGAAGCAGTAGGGTAAGTATCTTTTTCATTACTGTAAGGCATATAGTTACATTAGCAAATATAGCTAAAAAAAGAAAAGAACCCGGACTGGGTTCTTTTTTCTTTTTTTTCGGATAAATATGGTAGAGAAATTGCACGATTTGTTTTACCTTTTCCGCACAATTTGTTTTGCCGATTATAATTTATGCGAGAGTCTGCAATTATTTTTATATCTTTGTAGTCAAAAAATGACAAATTCAAATAAGAAAAGTCAATCTTTTATTTTTTTCAAACATATTCAATGGTAAAGATTCAAATACATATAGGTGACATAGTAAAAGGCAGAGTTAAGACTTTGGCCAGAAACTATGCGCTAATTGAGCTAGGAGAACTCATCGCCACACTTCCTTCTACAGAATATTCTTGGAATAAAGACTGTGATATCAAGAAGGTCTTAAGTGTTGGAGACGTTATTACCGCAGTTGTGATAATTATTGATTCTGACATTGTCGTTGTAAGTGTAAAGAGGCTGAATAAGAATCCATGGAATGAAGTTGATTCAAATTATGTGATTGGACAGAAGGTGAAAGGAAATGTAAACAACATAGTAAGTTTTGGTGCATTTGTTGAGTTGGAAGATGGGCTACAAGGATTGCTTCATAAAAACGAGATGTCTCTTGATGGAAAATCTGAACCATCATCTATACTAACAGAAAACCAAGAAATAGAAGTTGAGGTAATATCAATAGAATCGGATAAAAAGAGAATTTCTTTTTCCCTCAAATATCAGTTATAATCAAAATGTCTTCAATATACATTCATAAGGACTTTGTTGTTGGTCATTTGGAGGATGTTGACTTGTCCAATCTTCCTATAATTCGGCATGCCCCCCGAGCAATAAGACCTGTACTTATTGGGTATATCAATCGCAGTCGCTCATACGACAACTACGCATTTTGTATTACAAATAATTATGGAATAGATACCGATGATTTGTCGTATGCACCTATTCAATTATACATTGATAAAAAAGAATGGATTGACAAAGAAGATATTAAAGAAAACAGATGGATTGTTTTCGAGTTACTTAAACAACCCGGCCGTACCCGTCACAAAGCGATGCGGGTAAGATATCTGCGTCCAACTTTAGAGGATTATGCTATTGCCAAGAATTATGTTGGAGAGTATTCCCAGATTCAAGGACAGATTCAAGGGAACGGTTTCAGTGAAAGAATAAAACTAAACATAGAAGAAGAAATAACAAAGTTTTTCTTCTCATCAATAGTGGGCAAACAATTAATACTGAATAACCTCTACCAAAGAAAATCTGAAGACATTAAAGAATGGGAGAAATATTTGTCTCATCTTTCAACAGAAGAGAAGGAAAACTTTGTGTTTGATGAAACACTGTTGAAACCTACAGCAGAGCTTAGACAGACTCTCAGCTCTCAGCTTGGAAAAGTAGATTGGGTGCTACATCCCTCTGTTATCGCATATCTCAATTCTAATTTTGATAGCATTGAGAGTATCCTGAATCAGATAAAGAAAGAGGATGACAAACAGAAAGTAATTGAATATATTGCCAATAGCACAATAAGTTCTAATGAACTTAAAGAAAGACTATTCTTGATGTCTTTTTCCTTGTCTCTATACAATAGCCTCTCAAGCAAGGAAAGCTTAATCAGGCAGTGTGAAGAACAAGGGGTAAAAAAAGTAACCCAACTATTTTTGTTCCACCTTCACAACCTGCCAGATACTGATACAAAAATTCTCTCTGAACTGTTATCAAAAGATGTCTTTGTTTCTGCACTAAAAATGCTTGACACAACAGAGGCATACCAAATCCTGATTAGATTGGAAGAACAATTTGCATTGAACATCGTTGCAACTGAATTCCGCGAGACGGAATTGTTCTCTCTATATATTGGTGACAAGTGGAATTCATTAAAGAGTGATATTCCTTATATTGCATTTGATTTGGAATCAGATGGAGATATAATTACTCAATTCGCATTTCTTACTGAAGACAATATACGAACATACGATGGTGAGGAACAGTTGAATTCACTCATGAGGAAACTCAAAAACCAAAAGATTATTGTTGGCCACAACATCAAGCAATGGGATTTGCCTATTCTAGAGAAGAAAGGATTAAAGACGATGGCTTATGTTTGGGACACTCTTGAAATAGAGATTCTTCTAAATCCTTGTAGATATGCTTACTCACTTCATACTTCGCATAATGCAGAGGATGATACGAAACTAGTAAATGATTTGTTTTGGAATCAGCTTTTCCGACTCTCAGAGGATGTCGAGTTAGTTAAGCAACTACGGCCAGTACTTCCAACCCAGATAAATGAGATATTACAGCATCTTCAAGTTGATTATTTTTCCGATTACTTCAAAAGTACAGCAAAACCAAATCAACAGTTCTTTCAGGAGCTGCGTCCTTTAGGAGAGAAACTAAAAGAAACGCTTAAAAAGATTGATTCAATTCCTGTTACAGAACCAACATTGATTATAGCACCGGAGAACTTATGGGCACGTATCGCACAGATGGTACATGTTGAATTCCCTGTGGTTGACGACGAACAGAAATACTTGAGTGTTGACGTAAAAAGGCTGTATGAACATCCCTTGGATTCTATCATAGAGCAGAAAATCCTTGAACGCTTCTGTATAGTATCAAAAACACCTCTTATAGAAAATCTTGCTCAATACTTAAAGGCCGAGAATGAAAATAACAACAAAATTGTATTCACGGCAGATAAACTCTCTGACTACTTGTTCTTTAGCAAGAGTCACATTGATTGTGTGGATATCAATGCTTTTGAAAGCAAGAAAATCACAGATAAGCAATACAAGCATATTTATGTAATAGGAGCTGAGCTGCTTGATCGTGTGCATAAGTGCAAGATTGTTGAAGACAAATCGTTTGCTGACCTTATTGCATCAGGCAGCAAGTTGCCTTTTGTCATGGCTAATGCCAATTATGCGGCCGTAAAGGAAAGTGAATTTGGATTATTAGGTATAACCAAACCAGAACTGTCAGCGAATATTTGGGTTGAACGTCAGCGCAATGGAATGTTTGCCTTCTATCTCAATTATAAGTATCAAGCATATCGAAAACGATTTTTTGATCATTTCACTGCTAAGCCTCAAATTATTAACTGGGAGATAGATGGTGAAGACAGGAATAGAATTAATCTGACTCAGGCAAGTCGCGAACGGAGTACGATTGACATTATTCGTGTTAACGCTTCCACAACGGAAAGGAGCAAATATTGGCTATTCCAAATGGAAATACTTCAAAAGATTCATTCAGAAAATCCATCCTTGCCATTGATCTATGTTATTAATGACCTTACTGAGATTGAGAATTTGACATCATATGCGACCTCATTGGGTTATTTCATACCGGATCAAGGAACGGGATTTCGCAAGTTAGAGTACATTGGCAAGCATCCTCATGGGATGATTATTATCAGTAAGAAACAGTTTGAGGATGGCATTGGCTCTTACCGTACCGACAAACCGTTCTGCTATGTGTGGGATAATATGGATATTGACCGCTATATGCTGATGTGGGATAAGCTTCCTTTTGAGAATGATCCAGAAGAAGATAGTGACGCTGAGCGCGATGACAAGATTATTCATACAACCGCACGCCAATGTATCCATGCCGCATGGCCTATCTTTGAACATTATTGTTCACTTGTGATGGCAAATAGCTGTGACACTCGTTTTTATGTCCTTGATCCTCATTTTGACGACTATGATGACCTTGCCAGCAGTTGTAAGGCGAAATCGTTTAAGGTAAAATTGTGGAGTGATAACGAGACATACGAAACAGCTCTGGCAAATGCAAAAAAGTATTTCCCAGATAGCAGAGAATCAGAGCCGAATATAGATGAAGCAAAGCAAAAGGCAATGATCTTGGCACAATGGGGCTTTAATGGTTGGCGGGACAGTCAAGAGAGTATTGTGGATCACATGCTTGAGAAGAGAGGTGATTGTATTATTTCCATACCAACCGGAGGAGGTAAATCCATTCTGTTCCAGGGCCCTGCAATCAGTAGGGCAATGCTAACAAAAAAACTCTCATTGGTGATAACACCATTGCGTGCTTTGATGCAGGACCAGGTCGAGGAACTATGGAGACGCGGATTCATAAACAATGTTGATTACCTCAGTGGCGATCGTCTTTATCCTGAAGTGCAAAATATCTATCGAAAAATAAGGTCAGGTGAACTTGCATTATTGTTCATTACTCCTGAAAGATTTAGAGTGCGCTCATTCATAAACACGTTGTATCAACGCATGGAAATAGACGGAGGCTTAGAGTATGTTGTATTTGACGAGGCTCATTGCATATCTCAATGGGGACAGGACTTCCGTCCTGATTACCGAAATGCAGTTTTAGCATGTAATGATTTTCGCCAAAAATACGATTTCATGTTCGCAATGTTCTCTGCCACAGTAACGACACAGGTTGAATCTGACATCCGATCATTCTTGCCAGATATACAACGGCTTGGGCAAGCTCCGGAAGATTATAATCCTATAAGACAGCACATCGGAATATCCTTTGAAATAACCGAACATGAAGACGAGTCAAGAATAAAAAATATTGTCCAGTACATCAACGATAAAAAGATTGACTTCGATAAGAGTTGCATGATTGTATTCTGTCGAACTCATCGCCAATGTGAAGAAACGGCTGACGCTTTGTCAATAATCTGTACAAGTAAAGATGCCAGCAAAATTCTTTTAAAATGTGCAGGACATATTGGTTATTACCATGCGGGATTGGATGCCGACCATCGAAATGACATCTATGAGAAGTTCAAGAGGACAGATGGTGTTGAACCTATCTACATTCTTTGTGCTACAAAGGCTTTCGGTATGGGAATGGACATTCCGAATGTCCATTATGTGGTTCATTACAATCCGCCTTCGGTTTTGGAAGATTATCTTCAAGAAGTTGGACGTGCAGGACGAAGTACAGAGAAGTACGAAGAGGCCTTTCCTGATGGATCTCAGATTCCGGCATTATGTCTTACTTCAAAAGATGATTTCAAAAAGCTGAAGGATTTACTCGTAAAGAGCCAGATGAGTTGGTCAAATCTTACAGACGCTAAAGAAAAGATTCTTGAATTTATCCAACAATTCCAGACGATAGAGAAGACAAAGACAGAACCTGTTGTTGTTCCATTCGGCGTTTGGGTGAAGAATGCAGAAGTTTTTAATGATACTACTGCATCACGTCTTGCTTTCCACTGGCTTGATCATATTGGCTACATCAAACAAAGATATCTTGGACAGACATGTTTGGATGTAACCTTGTGTGATGAACAGAAAAGCTATTATGGCCGTCCATATACAAGCGTTGTCTATCAATATCTTTGTAATCAAGTAAAGCAGAAAGAGACAAGAGCTCTTGTTTCAGTCAAGGATATTCGTGAAGAATTAAAACTCTCTATGCCGAAAATTGTCAATGAGATAATTCGCGGAATGGAGAAGGGAAAACTGCATCTTAATAACACTATGCAGTGTCGTTTGATTCCTAGGCGTTATTGTGAAGCAAAGTACATGATAAAGCATAATGACAACCGTTTTGCGTTACATATTATCATGGAGGGGCTTCGCAATTTATTGTCAGAGTGCAAAAAAAATGTTCCTGTAGATTTTGGTCCTGAACAGCGCGAGCAGATATTCAAGCACCTTCTCGACGATGTCCATTATGATGATCTTATCGAGGATAAAAATGACATCTATATGCCATGGTATGCCGATAAGAACTTAAACGCTCCTCGTGGTGCTGTAATTAAAGCGGAAACATTCAGAAGAAACATCATTACCCGTATGGGCGCACAGATGTTCAATATACTGAATTACATACCTGGTATAAATTACCGTGCCATTAAAAGCGAAGAAAATGTCATTGCCGAGGTGACTGTAAAAAATGACAATTGGAGGGAATTCCTCAGCACTTTGGAAGATGATTGCCTGAAGATGTTAGGCTTTGTATGTGATCAGGTTGGAGAATTCTGTTGGGCACAGAAAATTATAGAATTTGGTTGGACTTCTAAAGGTGTTCGGTATTATGAGGATGTGCTCTCTGTTCTGCAACATCTTCAATATGTGGAACATTCGCCACTTATTGAGACAGGAATTGAGGTTCTAACCACTAATCTATCGGCCGATACTATTGATGATGGTTTTGACGAACACTCTCCCATGTACAAGTATCGTCAGGATTTCGACAATCAGGAACGTATCAAGAAAGTCCGGCTGGCTTGTATGAACATCTTTACTACCATAAAGAAAGATGTGCAAAGCTCATTCATACAAAGATATTTCCAATGCCGTAATTATGATGATTACCTGTCCCTTGCAGGTGAGTATATCCCTGATGGTTCAGACCTAATGAAAGAACTCACGGAGGAAGCATTAAAGCTCGAAGAGGAGAAGATGTATGGTAATGAGGCAAAGAAGATACCAGTTAACCTTGAGCAGATTGCCATATATGAACAACCAAAGAATGTTCATATAAATGTATTGGCCGGCCCTGGCTCAGGTAAGACGCACATGCTTACTATGAGATGCGCTCAACTGATTTACAAGGAGCATGTAGAACCATCACACTTGTTAGTCCTCGCATACAATAGAGCTGTGGTTGTAGAATTGCGTAATCGACTCAATGCCCTGTTCTCTCGTTTGGGGATGAGCCGCATGGCAAATCAGTTGCATGTCTATACTTTCCATGCCTTGGCAAAAAAATGTATGGGACGTATGCTTGACAATATAAAAACAGAACTTTGGGAAACTTCATTCTTAAGTTATCTCAAAAATAATGAGATTGACTTTCGTGCTCACATGCCACAGATTGAATTCGTGTTGGTAGATGAGTTTCAGGACATTACAGAAATTCGTTTGAAATCCTTACTCTCTATTCACCGCATTTTCCCTGATGCAAAGTTCTTTACTATTGGCGATATTAACCAAAGTATTTATGGCTTTGATAGAGTACCGAAAGATCAGTGGGGACGCAAACTTAAAGTTTCTCCGGAGGAGTATGCTCAAGCATTGAATCCACAACCATATTATGATAAGTTGTATTCCGCATTAAATCCAAAACAGTTGACCATGTTCACCAACTACCGCTCATACCAAGGAATACTTGACAAATCTAAGGAATTCTTGCCCCAAGGGGTAAATGTTCCAAAATCTGCATCAAGTATAATGGAATATGAACCTCGCGAAGAATATGTATATGAATGCGCCGACAAGAAATGGTTTGAAGAATTGCCGAACGTGATTGCATGGGCACAAGAGCAGAACAAGTTGGCTGAAAGTATAGATGACAATGACCGTCTTCGTAACCTTCGACATATTAATACGATTGCTATATTCTTCCGTAGCAATAATGAGGTCTATCGAGGCTATTCGAAGATAAAGAATCAGATACCAGAAAATGCACGTATCCGTATTCAAGGTGAAAGTCTCTGTGAGCTTTGGCGCGAACGAGAGGTATATTATCTCATAAACACCCTTATGAAACATAAAGATGAGTTGGTTGATTTACACAATAATAAGACTGCTAACGGCATTCGTGAATTCATTAAAAAGAAAATGGATGCATCACCAAACTGGGATGCTTTTATGTTGGATGTGACCTACACGCTTGTACTTAACTATATTGATTCTATCCGTGCTGATAATCAAAGCCACACATGGAAAGATATGGCTGAATATATCAAGGACGTGGCAAGTAAAGATGATGGTGGTCAGGTGTATAAAATATATGATAACTATCGTAATGAACGCATATTACAGGACGATAAGCTGACCATAGTGCTGACAACCATGCATAAAGTGAAAGGATTGGAGTTTGATATAGTTATAACGACACCATCATTCTCCAACCTACCACTTGTGCTCCATCGTGAATACGAAGAGGGTACAACTCCTATTGCTATGGAAGATGACCTGGCAGATATGGAAGAAGAGAAACGATTGATGTTTGTTGCATATACTCGTGCAAAGAAACGCCTCTACATTTTTACTGGTCAAAGGGAAAAGGCTTTGAATAATCACTCTATCTATATTGCTCCTGATTACGAGGCATTGAGATATACTGAGCCAAAGGCTAATATGGACAAATACTATTTGTCTTTTACAGCTAAGAACGATAATTTTACGAAGAATGAATATATTCAGAACCATGTCAAAAAGGATGATCCCATTGAGGTAAGAGTTGGAGACCAATGGGGAAATTACTATATCGTTCATAATGGTTCATATATAGGTAGACTTTCTAGCCGTAGTGCAATTCAAAGCCGTGCAAAAGATGACGACATCAGAAGTCTTGATAATTTCTTTGTCAGCAATGTGTTTATATGGACATATGAAGATACCCTCAACTCAGATACAGCGAACAATACTGATTTTGCCAAACACTGGAGTCAAGAAGCCCAGCAGATAGGTTATATTTATGTAGTACAAATCGCCGGATTCGGCACTAAAATATAGTATATGGAACAGATAAAAGATAGTTTCAAACACGACTTTAACCTTGCTGTTAAATCATTCAACGAGAAAGATTACAAAACATTCTTTCGCAATATAAGGCCAGCGATGGAATTGTTGGGAAAGCTCGCCATTTATGATATCCTTGGTGAGAATGATGCCATAGATTTGTTGGAGGGCGATACATCTATAGAATGGAAACGAGATGCTAAAATCTACAAGATTAGTCAATATCCTGCTAACCACAAACCAACAGGCAGAGAATTCTGTGAGCTTGTCCCTCAAGTTTACTACACAAAACACTCTGACATCACTACAACTCGTTTGGACGAAAAGAAGAAACGTCTCAAACGAGGATTGGATAGTTGTGCCAGTGCACTATCTCGTTACTACAGTATTGCGAGTGAATTTGGCAGCCATACAGGAAGTACAGATATGGATGTAAAAGTTCAAGCTATCGGATGTGCTTCTTTCTTTATGGGTTATTTTGATTATATGAAAAGCAACAAGGTGTTATCTTCTTCAACCATTGTTTTTTTGCAGGGGTTGGATGTGTTTCAATACGATAATCCATCTGTCGTGGAAGAATCATCGCGTCAAATTGAAGAACTAATTACAGAAATAGAGAAAAAGGAAACAGATTTATTGTCGGCGCAAAAACTTCAAGCAGTGGCTGAGCAGCAACGTCTTGAAGCCGAACAACATACTTTTGAGGTAGAATCACAACTTGAAGTTTTGCAGAAACAGATTGCAGATCTACAAGAGCAACTTGCGAATAAACAAGCGGTTGATACCAAAAATATAGAGATCTCTTCTGTTGGCATTAAAGCTCCTTCAGTACAAGAAAAGGGTTCATACCATTTTAAGGAAATAATGCGAGGAGTAGCTAAAGGCAATGATGTTGATGAAAATTCAATGGATGATGATCAATTGGATCTCATTGAATACACTAATGATAAATCAATGTTGGTTGCGGGTTGTGCCGGTAGCGGCAAATCGGTCATTGCGATGCACAAGGCTGAGCAATTGTATGCCGAGGGAGAAGATGTGATCCTGATTGCATATACTAAATCGCTTAATGGTTTTATGCGTGTAGGCAAACCAGATGCATCATTCAGATTCTATTACCACCACCAGTGGAAAAAATTAAATATGCCCAAGGCTGATTATATTATAGTTGATGAGATACAGGACTTTACTCGTGAAGAGATTCAAGAATTTATAGCTGCGACAAAAAAATGTTTTCTTTTCTTTGGCGATACGGCTCAATCTATCTATCGTCAATACGGAAAGCAGACTATGACTATAGCCCAGATATCGGAAATGACGGGATTGAATACTCTACAATTATTCAATAACTATCGCCTACCACGACCGGTTGCTAAAATAACACAAAATTATGTGGGTGTTGATGTGCCAGAGTATAAGGAGAAGGTGTATCAAAATAAAGAAACAGAGCTACCAAGATTTGTTCATACGGAAACTCCAGAGGAGGAATTTAGTAGCATCGTTCAAATTGTAGCACAGCATCCTAATAAAAGCATCGGCATACTATACCACTCAAACGAGTCTGTATTGCAGATGAGCAAACATATGATAGAACGAGGATTCCAATGCGAATTCAAGTACAATGACACAGATGGTGAGAAGCATAACGTCAGTAATCTGAACTTCAATACTCTTATCCCTAAAATTATGACTTACCATAGTGCAAAGGGACTCCAGTTTGATATAGTAATCCTTCCTCAATATAATGGAGCTTTTGATGTGGAGTCAAAGAAAGCACTATATGTAGCGATGACTCGTACGATGCACAAGCTATATGTATTGTACTTGACCCTAGAACTCTTATCTCCACTCAAAGAAGTTCCCTCTCATTTATATCTAAAGAGTCTCTGATTGACACAGTTTCTCTTTTTGCTATATAAATCAAAGTAAGGATTTCCATCTAATTAAGAATAAAAGGAAAATACATGACCGAACTCGAACTACAACAATATCTCCTCCGCGAGTACCCGCAAGAGAATGCTCGCTGTGAATGGAAGGAATTTAAGAATATGAAAAACTCGTTCTGTGGGGACGAGAAGGACGATGTGATATCTTACGTGTCGGCTATCGCTAACATGGAGGGAGGGCATCTTGTAATAGGTGTGCGTGATAAGACATTAGTTATCATTGGAACTGACACCTACAATTATGATAGCCAGAAAGCAGTTCTGAGATTGACGGAACGCTGTGTCAATCTATCTACAGAAGGACTTGATGTAGAAGAATTTATCACGGATGATACCAACAAGAAGATCTGGGTGATTCACATCCCTAAGCATCGTCCCAAGTTGCCGGTATATGCCCATAACAAGGCATGGCAACGTATTGAGGATTCCTTGGTAGAACTGACTCAAGAGAGGTTGAATGCCATATTGGAAGAGAATAGCCCTATTTTTGATTGGTCTGCTGAGATTGTTGAAAATGCCACTTGGGACGATCTCGACGGCAAGGCCTTGGCAAAAGCACGCGATGAGTATAAGGCAGTTCATCCCCGCTTAGCAGATGAAGTTGATGAATGGGATGATATGGAACTGCTTAACCGTGCTGGCGTGGCAACAAAAAGTAAACTGACACGTGCTGCTATTTTGCTGTTAGGTAAAGAGACTGCGGTTCATCTGATTAGTCCAGCGGTTGCCACTATAACATGGGTACTGATTGATGATCATGACGAGAAGATTGATTACGAGCATTTCCATACGCCATTTATTCTGACTGTAAATGAGGCATTGTCAAAGATTCGCAATCTGAACCAGCGTATCTTACCTGGTGGAACTTTGTTTCCTGACATTGTCAAACAATACGATGACTACAGCATACGCGAGGTGCTCCATAATTGTATAGCTCATCAAGATTACACCATGCAGGAGCGTATTACCATGGTGGAAGACCCAAATTCTGTGACATTTGCAAATGGAGGATATTTTCTTCCTGGCACTGTTAGGAATGCTATTGAGCAGAATGGTCCACAAAAATTCTATCGTAACTATGCCCTATGTCAGGGTATGGTAAATTTTAATATGATAGACACAATTGGACGAGGAATCCGTAAGGTGTTCACAGAACAACAAAAACGTTTCTTCCCAATGCCCGATTACAAGATTGACCAAGCAAGAAAGGAAGTTACAGTAAAAATCTACGGCAAACTTATCAATGAGAAATATTATCGTTTGTTGAAAGCCAATCCCAATCTGTCTCTAAATGACTGCATCGCATTGGATATGATACAGAAACATGACGCTATAGATAAAGATACTGCCACTCGATTAAGGAAGTTGCATCTTATAGAAGGACGCTACCCTAAGTTATATCTGTCGGAATATGTTGCCAAGACTGCCAATAATGATGAACTGAAAACCGAATACATCAGAAACAGGAGCTTCAATGATATGCACTTCAAAGAAATGATCATATCATACCTGAAATCATTCGGTGGAGCTACCAGAGGCGAACTCAATCAGCTATTGCAATCCAAATTGTCTGATGTATTGACCGATGAGCAGAAGATTCGAAAGATAAGTAATTTGCTGTCGGCTCTCAAAAAAGAAGGCATTATCAAATTAACAAATGGTAAGAAGTGGATTTTAGTCAAAGTTTAGTCCAACTTTAGTGGAAGTCTTAGTCGAAGTGCACACACTTAAATTTATAATATTCTAATAATCAGCAATAATGCATCTTTTATGCGTTAGTAGAACAAAATTTATTTAGTCGAACTTAAAGAAAACAAGAGATATGTTATTCGGAGACAAAATCAGAGAACTCAGAGACGAGCAAGGTTTATTGCAACGCCAGTTGGCAGCAGCTTTAGAGATTGATACCCCTATGTTCAGTAAGATTGAGCGTGGAGATAGACGAGCCAAACGAGAGCAAGTAGTCAAACTTGCAGAATTGCTGCATCA
>CDZK01031139.1_pt1 | contig 25162 bp, 18 predicted proteins | sample 557401 | NCBI WGS metagenome assembly CDZK01 (sample SAMEA3182108, study PRJEB8094) | gut metagenome | biome: human; feature: gut; material: Stool; isolation source: human stools | place: Canada | collected 2013-04-25 | reverse complement strand
GGACATATGCCGCCGCCATCGCTGCCGCCGCCATTCCAGCTATCGTCATGGCCAGGGATAGTGCCGCCGGTTCGGAGGTTTTTTCTTCGGTGGCAGTTTCCGCAATGGCGGACGTTGCCGCCGTACTGTCGCAGCTTACCGTTGCGGTTGTGCCGTCGGCGGCCGATGCGCTGTGTTCAGAAAAATCGTACATGCGGCGGGTTTCTTTTAAAGTGCGCCCGCATGTGTCTTTTTCGGCGATTGTCTCGTATATCTTTAGGCGCGCGGCCGAAATTGTCTCCGAACGTTTTACGGATCTTATCGCCGTACGGTTTACGGACGCTATTTCCGTTGTTTCCCGTATGTCATGTTGCGTGATGGAACGTTTTGCGCTGCATGAACACAGGGCGGCAAGTGTGGCAATGGTCAATACGGTTTTGCATATCGCGTTTTTCATGATATCCTTATCGTTATCGTCTCCCCTTTTTCCTGAGTTTTGAGCAGAAGGTATGTGAGTGTTCTTTCTTTTTCCGTCGAATTTTTGAGAAGCCCGCGTCCTGCGCTTTCACCCACAAGGATGCAGCCGGAAGTGTCGCCTGCCGTGTTGCCCCGGTGTATCCTTATGCCGGAAAAGTACGGCACGTTTTCCACCAGGGGTAAATACCGCCCGAATTTAGGCGACACGGATACTGTAACTCGGTAGGTTCCGGCAGGTATAGCCGTGAGGCCGGGGATTTTCTTTTCTGCCGGTAATCTGCGCACTCGGTCTTCGAGCGTGTGGCAGAAAAAATGCCCGTTTATGCGCAGTTCCCCTTCCGTGAAATCATCGGAAAGGATCGTACGTATGAGTTCAATTTCCATCGTGTTTTTTTATTATCGGTTCATTTTTTCTGTTTTTGCAGCCAACTTCGCAGCAGTAAAGTCCGTCGCGTTCGCGGCGCAGTACCTGGAGTTCCAGTTCTATGTTGTAAAGTTTGCGGGACAGTTCGTTTATCAGCGCGCGTTTGGCATTCAGCGCATCCTGCATTTTATCCACTTCCTCGTATGCTTCCCTGAGGCTGTCTTTGAGGAATTTTACTTGTTCGCGCGAGGCGGCTTGCAGCTTCGCCGAGTTGTCTATTCTTGCCGATTCGACATCCTCGCTGCGGCGGAATACGGCTGAGAATACCACCGGTGCCAGTTCTCGGATGCCCAGTGCGCCTGCCAGCGTGAGTAAAAGCTGGGTAAAACTTATGTTGTCCTGCATTTCCCCTTATATCTTATGTGTTTTGTTTAATTGCTAACTTGTTTCCTACAAATATAATAATCAAAAAGGAAATATCAAAACGAAAAGGTAAAAATGGACGGAAAACATCGCATGATGTGGCCTTAACGGCATGCGGGCATGATTGCCTGGCGGTCAAAAAGTGTCTTAAAATGCTTGTTTAAACGGATATATGTGCGTAATATTGCGGAATGAATGTTCATTCTAATTCGAGGCAGGCAAATCCCGACTCAGACAGGTATGACAAGCGTACGGCCATATTGAGAAGTACGCTTTTTCTGGTGTCCACCTATGGGTTCCACGGCACTTCGATGGCTATGATTGCCGAAGATGCCGGTATAGGCGCCGGTACTATATACCGCTACTTCAGGAACAAGGACGAGCTGATATACCAGCTGATAAGGGACATCCAGCAGAGGGTCATCGTAGCTATGCTGGACGGTTATGACGAGAACAAGCCTTACCGCGAGCGTTTCGAGGGTATGTGGCTCAACATGACGCGTTATTATATGAGCCATCCGGCCGAGTTCCAGTACGCCGAACAACACCGTCATTCCGGTTATATGCAGCACCTGGCGCGTGTTTCCAGCGTACAGATACTCAATCCTGTGCTTCGTTTTTTTATCGAAGGAAAGAAAAAGAAGCTGATAAAGGACCTGCCGCTTTACACTATTATCGCAATTTCGAGGGGGCCTATCATCGAGATGGCCAAACTCCACATAGACCACAACCAAAAACTTACCGAGAAGAGGATACAGCAGGCTTGCCATGCCTGTTGGGATGCATTAAGAGCCACTCAATGGGACGAAAACATCAAATAACTACTGGATAATTATATGGAAAAAGTGCTTAATACGGTCATTACAGGGTCGGGAAGTTATCTGCCTGAAAAAGTCATAAAGAATGACTATTTCATGGATGCCGAGTTTTACGACGAAAAGAACGAACGCATACCACGCTCTAATGAGGAAATAATAGAAAAATTCAGGGAATTGGTGGGCATAACCGAGCGCCGTTATGCCGAAGACCACATTGTTAATTCCGACATGGCCGCCATAGCAGGTTCCAGGGCGGTTGAGGCCTGGGGAGGCGACAAGGAAAACCTCGATTATGTGATAGTGGCCCACAACTACGGCGACGTAAGGCACGGGGTTTTTGCCAGTGAAATGGTACCGTCGATGGCTGCACGTGTAAAACACAAGATGGGCATCAAAAATAACAAGTGCATACCGTATGACATGATATTCGGCTGTCCCGGATGGGTTCAGGGCGTTATTCTGGCGCATCAGTTGCTCCAGGCCCGTCAGGCGAAGAACATACTTGTGGTGGGCAGCGATACTCTGTCGCGAATTTACGACCCCTGCGACCGGGACAGCATGATTTTCGCCGACGGAGCAGGTGCGGTTGTGCTTTCGGCTGTTGAAGATAACAAGAAGTACGGTGTGCTTTCGACTGCCAACGTATCCGACTGCGGAGATGAGATAGATTACCTGAAAGGCGGGCCTAGCCTTAATCCCGAATATACCGAACGCCCCACGATGATACGTATGGCCGGCCGCAAGGTTTACGAATACGTACTGCGTAATGTTCCTGCAGCGATAAAATCGGCGTTGGATGCGGCCGAGCTGTCGCTCTCGCAGGTGTCGAAACTGATAATACACCAGGCTAACGAAAAAATGGACGAGGCTGTCTTCATACGTCTTAAACGCCTGTACAAGGATTGCAAGGCCGAAAGCAGGGACTTTATGCCGATGAGCCTGCCTTTCCTCGGAAACTCTTCGGTAGCTACCGTCCCTACGCTGTTCGACCTTGTGTCGCGCGGCAAGATGGAAGGCCACGTGTTCAACCCTTCGGACAACATAATATTGGCTTCCGTCGGAGCCGGTATGAACATAAATACGGTGGTGTACCGTTTCCTGGATGAAATGTAAGTTTTGTATATAGTTTTCCGGTTTCACCCGGAACGTAAAAAAGTTTACTTGTTTAATCTATTTATTGTGTGTATGTAAAAAGGCGTCCCCGGTAAGGGACGCCTTTTTCGTAGCGTTGCTTTTTATGCTTTTTATTTTTTTGGCGCGAACTCTACCAGGTCTATCCATATCATGGAACGAGTCTTCAGGTTGAGGTTAAGGGTGATGCCGTCGCGTCCGCGGCCGGGCTGTTTTTCCACCGGAACGTCTATCGTGTATCGTGTCCACTGCGGATTGTCTATCGTTACGTCGGTGTCGACGAGGTTTTTACCTAAATGGCGCAGGTTGACATGCAATACGGGCTCTTCGGGTTTGATTTTCTCGGTTTTTACTTTTCCGCGTTTGTTCAGGTAGTTCTTGGTCGTAGGGAATTCCTCTTTCGGTGCGGCTTTTGCCCAGAAAGATATGGTATATACGCGTCCGGAATCCACTATCATCGGAAAATGCTGGAGCGTTACTCCTTCGCCATTCTTGTGTGTGGTAAGGCGCAGGGAGTGTTCGCCGCTGTAAGCCGTGCGGGAATCCGTGAAGTATGTCGAACCGCGGCCGGTACCGACCTGTGCATATATTGCATTCGGTACGCCTACCGATGTGTTCTGTTCGAAATCCGGATCGACTACCACATTTTCAGGATCTCCGTATGTTGCAGGCGCCTTTTGCGTTATCTTGTAAACTTTGGAGTCGTAACCGAGCATTTTGTCCGTTATTACGCCGTTTTCGGCCATGACAACACGGTCTTCAAACGGAACGGATACAGGGCCGGAATAGTCCGAGCCTTCTATCTTGACGGATATGTCCTTTGGTTTGTTTTCCTGGTTTACCACCGCTATGACGGTGTTCCCTCCGCGTGTCCATGCGCGGGCTTCGGCCAGCGAATCCGCTATGCTCACTTCGGGCGCGTCTTCACCGGAGAGCACATACGGGCTTAGTTCGGCTATTTCAAGCGCCATTGCGCCGGCTTCGGCCCATGCTGTTGTCGATTTGGGAAATCCGTTCTGTCCGTGGCGTATGAAGTACTGGAAACCACGGCTGCCGTTTATCAGCCCCATGTATGTCGCTCCGCGCATTTCGGCGGCTGTCGGTTCGCGCGTCCACCATTCGTTACCTCCGAAAGCCTGCGGTACGAGCCATATGGCTTTTTCGAGCATGAATTCACGGGAAAGCTCGTCCTGGAATGCCGAGACTCCTTTAAGCGGTGCGCGCGGCACGGGGTACAGGTCGCCCATGGCTATGTCCAGTCCGTCGGCGTATTTGCGAGCCGTGCCGCGGTGCATGAACACTATTGTCACGGGATGGTACGGGTCTATTTCCTTTATTATATCGTAAAGTTCGACGATGTCTTCGGGAGGCGTTTTACGTCCGTCCGGTTCATCGGCCAGATACCAGCTGAGCAATGCCGGATGGTCTTTGAACATTTCGACTTCTCGGCGGAGCATTTCGGTGCGTTCTTCCGGATTCTGGTTTTTGTTGTATCCTGTTCCGCCCGTGGCTACGCTCAAAAGATTGTAATTTACCTTCATGCCGAGTTCGGCAGCGCGGTCCATGTATATCTTGCGTGCTTTTATGTCGGTGCGCGGGATATTTTGGTAGGGAGACAACAGGTTGAAGCCGCGTACGACTTCCTCTTCGGCTATCATAGGCTGTACCGGAGAGTAGCAGTAAAAACCGAAAGGGATCACAGGCATTCCCCGTGATACGACTCCCTGCGTCTTGCGGTCCACCTGTGTGGCGTTGAACTTGTAAGGCAGTTTTTTCAGCGTGACCTGCCCTGCGGCCGATTGCGATGCGCCTTCGACCGAATACCGGAATGTGCTTTCGCTTGTAGGGAGCGCCGATATGGGCACTTCGACTGTCGTTATTTTACCTTTTGGGGCGGGGGCTGAAAATGTCTGCCCCGATGGAGAGGTGAGCGTTACCGATGCGCCGTCGAAGGATGTGGTATCGGGAACATAGACAAGGAATTCGGCTTTTGGCTCGTTCATGTAAAAATCCAGGCGGAAATTGGCCTTGACGGATTTTTGTGCGTGTGCGCCTGCCGAACACAGGCATACGGCGAGTAGGAAAAGTAGTTTTTTCATGGGCGGAATGTTAATTACGGTTATTTGTGTTTTACATTTGTTATTTACGGAGTGTAACATGTCCTTTGCGGCGTTCCATATATGATGCATTGCGCATGATCCGCATCACCAGCAGTATCATTGCGGCGCTTATCAGTGCCGACCACCACGGTATCCGAGATGTCCCGGCGTCGGCGTCGTATCCCGTGGCGGCAATCAAGTACATCATCAGTATGTTCCACGAATTCGATGCGAAATGAAACGCAACCGGGACCCACAAAGACGACGAATACAGGTATAGATAACCGAGTACGACCGAACATACGAATATGCCTGCGCAGTTGAAGTAATCGAAATGTACGGCAGTGAATACTGCGCTGGTAATCAATATGGCGAGGTATCCCCGGTGCGTGACCCTGAGCAGGAGCCGTTGCAGGGTTCCGCGGAAGAAAAATTCCTCCGTAAGCGCCGGAACCAGTCCGAGTATGATTATGCTCAGAGGGAAAGAGCCCCATGATTTGTCGCCCGTTATGGCGTTTATCGCATTTTCGCGTACGGCTTGTATGTTTTTCAGTCCGGCGAATGTATCGGCAGAGAGAGAGTATTCAAGAAAATCCCTTGTGAACATGACGATGAACTGGATGAACGGCTGTATGGCGAACATTATTATCACGGCATATGCCACAGTTCTCCATTTCGGAGCCGAAAGCCGCAGCCCGTTTTTGATGCCGTAACCCGTCCTGCGCCAGAATATCGCAGCCGGCAGAGCGAACATCACGATGGAGGCCGCGATCTGGAAAACCCGCAGGAGCGTTGTCCGTAATTCGGCAGTGTATCCTGTGTTGCTCCAAACGTACTCGGCCAAAAGGTACGAAGCGCCGCTGGCCGTTACCGCGCAGGCTACAGACGTCAATATGAAACGCATGAGCAGTATGCCGGACGCGTCGGTATAAAAAGCCTTTTTGTTCGTATGGTACGGCATTTTACAGCAGTTCTTTGCTTGGTTCTTATGTGCGGCCGTTATTTTAGATGTTTGTAGTGTTACAAATATATATCTTTGTACCGGAATTAACGCTATATGTGCGGCCAAAAGTCGTATTTCTGTTTTGAAAAGCAATACATACGCTCTTACGATATGAAAATAGGCGAGTTGGACTTGGGGGAATACCCCGTTATACTGGCTCCGATGGAAGATATTACGGACCCGCCGTTCCGCACCCTGTGCCGCGAACACGGGGCGGACATGTCGTATTCTGAGTTCATATCGGCCGACGGTCTTATACGGAACGCCGAGAAGAGTCTGGTAAAGCTTGATATCGAAGATTCCGAACGCCCGGTGGGCATACAGATATTCGGGGCCGATGCGGACAGCATGTCCAAAGCGGCTGGTATGATAGCTTCGCTCGACCGTAAGCCTGATGTGCTGGACATAAATTTCGGCTGTCCGGTAGGCAAGGTGGCGGGGAAGGGCGCAGGATCGGGTATTTTTCAGGATATTCCGAATATGCTGAAGATAACCCGGGCTGTGGTGGATGCATGTCCCGATATTCCGGTTACGGTAAAGACCCGCCTTGGCTGGGACGAACACAGCATAGTAATTGCCGATATAGCGGAAAGCCTTCAGGATTGCGGCATAAAAGCCTTGACGATACACGGGCGCACGCGATGCCAGATGTATAAAGGGCAGGCGCGCTGGGATGTGATACGCGATGTGAAAAGAAATCCGCGCATATGTATCCCTGTGGTCGGCAACGGCGATGTCACGTGTGGCGAGGACGCTCTCCGCATGCGCGACGAATACGGGCTGGACGGATGTATGATAGGCAGGGCTGCGGTAGGCAATCCCTGGATATTTGCCGAGGTGAAACATTTCCTCAAGACGGGAGGGCATCTACCCCCGCCGTCGGTGGGCCAACGGACCGAAGCGGCGCGCACGCATCTTTTAAGGGCGGTGGCGTGGAAAGGCGAGCGTCTCGGCGTCCTGGAAACGCGCAAGCATTATGCTTCTTATTTCAAAGGGATAGCCGGTTTCAAGGATACGCGCATAAAGTTGTGTACTGCGGATACTTCGCAGGCGGTGTTGGAAATTCTGGAGCGTATTCCCGATGTTTTTTCGTCTTAATTATTTTTTAGTGTCCGAAAAACACTATCTTTACCCCTTGTATGCCGGCCTGTGGCCGGGGAATTCTGCGGATAAGTCAAAATAAAACATAATTACTTAAAACAACGATGGATACAAACAAGCAACAAAACTATCTCGCCCCGTTCATTACGATGGTGATTTTGTTCTTTTTCGTCGGATTTCTGACCTGCATCAACCAGCAGTTCCAGGGGCCGATAAAAAAGGTGTTTCTGGATGACCCCAGCCTTCAGAACATAAAATTCACGCTGGGAACGATAATCATATTCTCGTGGTTCCTGGCATATCCGCTTACGGGAAATACAGGCGCCAACTGGGTGACTAAGTACGGTTACAAGGGCACGATGATACGTGCACTGGGCGTACTGGCCGTAGGGTTGGGCATATTCACGTTCTCGGCATGGTACGAAGTAAACGTGTCCAGCCGCGTGGATATAGCCGGATATAACATTCCTGTCGCTTATTTCATTTTCATACTCGGCTCTTACGTGGCCGGGGCCGGTGTGACGATAATGCAGGTGGTGATAAATCCCTATCTGGTCAATTGTGCGGTAAAGGGCACTTCCGGCGTGCAGCGCCAGAATATGGGCGGTTCGGCCAACTCGATAGGTACGACTATCGCTCCGTTGTTCCTCACATACGTGGTGTTCGGCGGAATGGCCAGCGAAGATATAACGATCAACCAGGTGATACTGCCGTTTGCGGTCCTTACTGCGGTGATACTCGTCGTGTCGTTCGTGGTGAGCAAGCTCAAACTGCCTACCATACCGAATACCGTGTCCGAAGTAGGGGAAAAACTGCCGAAGAGCATATGGAGTTTCCGCCACCTGACATTGGGCGTGGTTGCCATATTCTTCTATGTTGGCGTTGAGGTTTCGGTCGGCACTTATGTGGTGGATTATGCTAAATCGCTGGACGGTTCTTTCGCAGCCAATGCCGCTCTTATGGCTTCGCTTTATTGGGGTGCTATGCTGGTGGGACGTCTTGTGGGTAGCTCGCTTTCAAAGGTTTCCGCACGTACGCAGCTGGTGTTTACTTCCGTGGCTGCCGCCGTGCTTTGCCTTGCGGCTACGCTGATGCAGAATCCTTGGATACTCGTTGCTATGGGTCTGGTACATTCGATCATGTGGTCGGCTATATTTACACTGGCTATCGACGGACTTGGAAAATACACTTCTAAGGGTTCCGGCGCGCTTATGATAGGTGTGCTTGGCGGTGGTATCATACCTCTTGTACAGAGCATGATGGCTGACTACTTCGGCGGTTTCCACATTACGTGGTACTTTATCGTCGCTTGCGAGTGCTATCTTATTTTCTATGCGCTGGCAGGTTCGCGCCACAGCTCTTCGGAAGAATAACCGTATCTGTAAATACTGCGAACGCAAAAAGGCAGGCCCTTAAAGGGCCTGCCTTTTTGCGTTCGCAGCGTATTGCCCGGTCTATACTGTATGAAAATCACCGGTCAAAGCGCGATAGGCGTCGCTCCACGTTCCGTCTTCGCCCCGGATACACAGTTCGTCCGTAACGCATGGTTCGATCGTATTTCGTGAAAAACACATAAGAGAGCGTTTCAGCGGGGCGGAAGGGGAATCCCTCACATCGGTCACTGCACACGGAAGAAAACCATGCTGCGCGAAAATACCGGTTATGCCGGTTTTGGAACTATAAGGGTATATCACCGCTATACGGCCTTCCGCAGACAGAAGTCCGGCGCAACGCGCTGCTATTGCCTGCGGTGGTAAAGCTTTCGTATTTCGCGCTGAGGCACGGGAAGCATCGGGACTTTCCGTGTCTTCGGAGTAAAACGGAGGGTTGGATACTATGAAATCGTATTTTTTTTCGAAACCGTATGAGGTGAAATCACCTCCGGCAAGTGTAAGCCTGTCGGCCCATGGACTGGCAGCGAAATTGTCAGCCGCATCTTCCAGCGAACCGTTGTCGGGTTCTATGGCGTCTATTTGCGCCTGTGGGAACCTTTGAGCCATCATAAGGGCTATTATTCCGCATCCGGTACCTACGTCCAGTATTGCGTTGGCATTGCCGGCATCGGCCCACGCCCCGACAAGAACACCGTCAGTGCCTATTTTCATGGCGCTACGGGAGTGTACGAGCGAAAACCTGCGGAACAGAAAAGGTTTGTCGTGTTTTTCAGCCATAGTTTTGACAGCTTCCGCCTGATTTGTAACTTGAGGCAGGCGGGTGCGCTTCGGATGCGCCAAAATTAGCGACATAAAATGAAACCCGGAAATATTTTATCGGCCGCATTGGTCTGCGAGCCTTTTTTTCCGGGCAAAATATTTTTCTTAAATGTTTCTACCGATGCTCTCGTCGGGCGTATTTGCAGTTGAAAATGTAGCTTGTGCGATACGCTTTGAACCACATGCCGGCGCGGATGGGTTTTCAGCCGGTACGGAGGGATTTTACCACCTGCCGCACATCAGATGAAAAGCGGCGCTATGAGTCCGAACAGGACGTAGGCTACGGCGAGTGTCAGGACGATATTGAACGCCTGAGCCGTGACGAATGCGGCCAGCGGACGTTTGTTCTCCTGCGAGAATAGCTGGCGGAAATTGGTTTCCAGTCCGATGCTCACGAAAGCGATGGCGAACAGCGCCTCCCGGAAATTTTTGTTTGCCGCCGAGCCTATTTCCTTTGCCGTGCCTGCGTCGAAACATGTGCTGAATATGACCGAAACGGCCACAAAACCGAGTACGAACTTCGGAAAACGGCGCCACAGAAGCGATGCTGTAGGTTTTTCTTCACGTTGTGTTCCTTTATACGACCAGTATATGGATATCAGGAAGGCTGCCAGGCCCAACAATACGTTTTGCGACGATTTTATTATCACGCTGTATTTTTCCGCCGTCTCGCCTATGAATTTACCGGAGGCGACAACGGCTCCCGTAGTGTCTATCGTGCCGCCGAGCCATGCTCCGGCCACTTCCTGTGACAGCCCCATTTTCATTGCCAGCCAGGGCATGACGTACATCATCGGGATGGCTATCACCAGAACGAGCGATATTACGTAAGACAGCTTTTTATTGTCGCCTTTTATGGCCCCGCATGTGGCTATCGCAGCCGATACGCCGCAGATTGATACGGCGCTGGCGAGCATGGTGGACATTTCGTCGTCCACTTTCATTTTCCGCGCTACCCAGAATGCAAAATACCATACCCCGAATACGACCACAAGGGATTGCAGTATGCCGAAGAATCCGGCCTTGAGTATTTCGGAAAATATCACCGACGAGCCGAGTACGACAAGCCCGGTCTTGATGAAAAATTCGCTTTGCATGGCGGGGCGCAGCCATGATGGTACGCTTGTCAGGTTGCTTATCGCAAGGCCTATGGCTACGGAAAAAAGGACCGATTCGATGCCGGTCGATTTTACCGCCGGTATCCTGGTTATGTACACCGCAGCGGCGGCCAGAGCGAATATTACAGCGAACGAGGGTATTACGTTTTTTACGCTTTTTCCCATTATGGCAAAACCGGCAATGGTAAGTGCGCACAGGAACGCGAACATGTACGCCAGGTTTGCAGCGTCGGGCAGGGATGATAATTCAGAAGGGAATTTTGGTATGAGGTAAGTGTGTCCGGCGAGTGAGGCGGCGGTTACGAACAACATGATGACGCCCCCTAGTATTACCGTAGTCCAGTCTTCGTTTGCGTATGTGCGTTTGGCTTTTTTTATGGTTTCCATTGGGGTGTTATATTATTAAAAGTTATGGTGTATAATTTTTAATTATCGTAAAAGTACGGGCAAATGTAAGCCCTTTCGGGAAACCGGTAAAATTTTTAACAGCCTGTTTTCTCCGGAAAGGTGTGTGAAAATTGAAATTGTGTGCGGAAAATACGTGTTTAAAGCGTCTGTGTTCCGTGTGGAATATGCGACGTAGCGTGTGGTAAACGGGTAAATTATTTTCTGGGGACTTTTTTGAAGAACAACCTCCATATGGCCAGTGCTGCAAGTGCGCTGCCGATAACGCCTGCCGTTGCCAAAAACAGCGAATATCGTCCTAGCGGGAGCAGATTGTCCATTATCGAAGGGTCGGAGCCTACCGATAGGCCCAGAAGGAAAAGAAGCAGCCATATGGCCGGGGATACGAGATTTTGGATAAATCCGGAAACAGGGTGGCGTTTGAGCGCCAGTCCGGCCAGTATCCCGGCAATCATTATGGTTATTACGGTGAACATGTGTGTATGTTTGTTGCCTCCGGGCTTACTTCGTTTTTATTTGAAAGTTATGCGGGCACGGGAAGAGTCGCGCGTTGCAGTGTCTTTTTGTGCAGGCGGTACGGTTTTTGTTTCGGGTATGTTTTTTGCGTCGCTGCCGTTTTTTGTGTTTTTATCTTTGTTTTTGTCCTTGTTCTTGCCGGGGTTGCCGCTTTCTTTTCCGTTTTCTTTTGTCTTACGGCGGAAAGTCTGGGCTATCAGGCGGCCCAGTTCCCGGAAGTTGTTGAATTCCTGCCTGTACGATACGCCAAGACTCTGTATGTATCCCTGTTGGTTGTTCATGTAGTCTTCCTGGCGGCGGTTTACGAATACGCCGCGGAAGCGCCCGTCACGGCTTATGCTGTATTCTATTTCCACGTCGCCCACAAGGTTGGACTGTGTGGTCCCTGTCGGTACTCCCACCACGCCGTTGACAGTCACGCGGTCGTTGAACAGTTTTGTAGATATGCCAACTTCCAGGTCGGTGCTTTCGGTAGTTCCGAGGGCTTTGTTGGTCGAGGTGTTCAGATTGACGTTTATGTCCACGCCGCTGACAAAACGCTGTACGATGTTGGAGAACTGCGATGAGAGCATACCTGCGGTAAGTCCGGCTACGCCTGTGGCCACTGCGTTCTGGTTTTCGCCTTCCCCGCCCGTGTTCGTGAACGCATTGAAGGCCATAAGCGATATGAACTGCTGGTTCAGTTGCTCCTGGTCCGAAAGACGGTATGCAAGTTCCTCGCGCACGTTTTCAGGGGCTTTGGGCATCGTGATGTCGAAATTGTACACAGGGTTGGACAGGTTGTTGGTCAACGTTATGGTCATTTCGACCTCCTCGCGCGCATTTTCGTTTACCGTAGAAAGGTACGAGGACGGTTTGGTGGTGGTTTTGTAAACGGCCGAAAAATCTATCATGGGGTTTGCCGGATCTCCGTCGAAGGTTATTTTCCCTCCGGGAACCAGTGTGAACGTGCGTTTTATCAGTTCGCGGTAAACGAACATGTAGTTTCCGCTCGATAGTTCGTAACTTCCGTCCAGTGTGAACGTGCCGCGGGGCGTCAGGTGCATGAGCATCTTTCCGGAGCCGCGCCCCTGCACCATATGTCCGGAGGCTTTGTCCAGATATATATCCAGCTGAGCATCGGGGGTGGCTTCTATGGCGATGTCCATTTCCGATGTGGATTCTTTTTTTGCCGCTGTCTTTTTCAGGTTAAGAAGCAGCGAATCCGTGTGCGAGGTCTTTGGAGGTACGAATATTATCTGGTCCGAAGCCTTGAAGTCCGATGTGCTGCCCACGTCTATGGCGAACAGGGTGTTGCGTTCCGTGCGCGCCTTAATGTCGTATTTGAGCGAGTATGTGGGGCCGTATAGATCCAGCGAACCGGTAGCGAATACGCGGCCGTAAAATTTTTCGTTGTTGTCGGCAGTGGTGTTAAGTACCAGTGTGTTGTCCGTGCCGACGTCCAGATCGAGAAACCAGGGTTTGAAATTGTCGTGGTATATCCGTCCGTCCAGTGTGCCGTATGTAGAGTACAGCACGTCTTTTATCCTTATTTTGTCGAAATGGAAGAAACTGTTGCGTATGGGCACGATGGTGGAATCCGGTATTTCGTATTCGACATTCGTGAAGTTTATGCCAAGGTGCGTGTCGTCAAGACGGATGTAGCCGTTGATATCCGGTTTGCTGATAAGCCCGCCCACGTGTATGTCCGACGAGGCATATCCTGACGAAATGTTGAATACGGACGGAAGCAGGTAATGTACGGGAGACAGATCCAGGCTGTCCAGTTTGAGCGTCATGTCGGGTTCGAGTTGGCGTCCCACGATGTTAAGTCCTCCGGAAAGGAAAAGCGAAGTGCGTCCGTTGCGCTTTAGCGATGCGAATGTTTTCACATAACGGTTGGCAAGGTCGGCATTGACCGCCACTATGACATCGCCTATTTTGTCTTTGTCTATGGCCAGCCCGTTTATTGTAAGCGTTACTCCGGGGACAACGGTTTTGTCCTCGGCTTTTTTATACAGCCGGAAATAACCGTTGAGTATGCCTTGTAAAGGGTGTTTGCCCCTTATCAATACTGAGCGGGACAGATCTATGGATTTTGCTGTCAGCCTCATGTCCATTACTTCGGGACTTGAGTAATATCCGGCTGCGGTTATCGATGCATTGCCGGAGGTGAGCGAAAGGGAGTCTATGCGCAACCGTCCGTTGTCCACATCCCACAAGATTCGGTTTTTATCCGGTGATTGTCCGCCCAGTTTCCAGCTTATGTTTTCGAGGTTTATAGTAGAGGGAAGAAAACCTATCGTAACGTTGCCGTCGGGGGTGTCCTTTTGATATGCGTTTATATGGAAAGCTATGCTGTCTGCACTGTTCCATTTGTAGAAATCGCTCCTTATGGCCAGGCTGTCGTCTGTACGGCCGGCCGAAAGGTCCAGTTTTTCTATGCTGTAAACGGGGTTGATGAATTTCTCGGCTTTGATGCTGAGCATGTCCCTGTCGTATGAATCCAAGCGCAGGGTGAGCGTGTCCACCAGTATGTTGGAATAGTTTATCCTCTGGGCCAGCATATTGAATACCATTCCCTCTTTGGAGCTGTCCACGCGCCCGTCCATATGGGCGATGCCGTAGAATACCAGCGGTGTGTTGATTATCCTCACGTCGGGGGCCGACAGATCCAACTCGAAAACGTACTGTTGTCCGGGCGTTGTTTTTTTCTTTTCGTATGTTTTGAAGCCGCCCATTATGCCGTTGAGTATCGTAGCGGGGACTTCAGAGAGCAGGTAGTTCCCTTCTATGTAGCCGTTGAACAATTCGTCGGATTCTATGGAAAGGCGTCGGCGGGTACTGTCTATCTTTTCGGACTCGATCAGTATCCTGTTTATGAAGTAATAATTGTAGCTCATCTCCGTAAAGCTGAGCGTGCCTTCAGCGTCGTTTATGCCGGTGCCTGTCAGGTCTGCCTGTATCGTTCCGCGCAGGTTTACCACCGAATCGCGTACCAATCCCAGTGCGTGGAGGTTGCTTTTGTCGAGGTACATGTCGAGCGTGGCGTGATAGGCTTTTGTATCGGTATGGGCCAGCGAAGCGTTTATTTTGGCTTCGAGGTTAGGGTCCGATACCGAGATTTCGGATTCCAGTTTGCCGCCGGATAACGCCGATGTTATGTTTATATCGGTGTACGGATAGCCTTTGAATTCGAAAAGGTGTGCCGAGGTGTTTAAATGGGCGCGTGCGGTTTTAGGCGAGAGGCCATCTCCGGATATGGAGGAAAATAAAGTGACTCGGCCCAGGTCCTTCGAGCCGGTCAGAAGGCCTAGGTTGACGCCGACCAGGCTTATCTTCGCTTTATAGGATATTTCACGCCGGCTGAAGATGTCGTCGGCAGTGGCGTTTACGAATATCTGTCCGTCGTCGCTTCTGAGCGAGGCTATGGAGAAGATGTTGCCTTTTTCCAGTGTTACCAGTCCGCTACCGGTCACCGTGGCGGCTTTTTCCATACGTCGTATGGTATTGCCGTTTGTTTTTACTCCGGCATGGGTGGCATAGCGTATCAGTTTTTCCGGTACGGCGCGGATGTTTTTAAGTATTAATTTGCCTTGGGCGTCCTTGAGGTTTTTCGAGCCTGAGGGCGATGAAATGCGTCCTGCCGCATCTGCGGAAAACACGCCTTCGCAACGCACTTTGAATCCCGTTATGTCGAGAGTTCCTTCGGCCGCGCTCATACGTGCCGAGAGGTTTACGGGGGGCAGGCCCGCGGCTTTGGGATAAATGAATGCCGCATCTTCGGGGTTTACCAGCGAGGGTTCCACCGAAAGGCTCATTTCCGAAGCTTTCAGCTTTTTGGCAAGAGTAAGAGTGCTGTCGGTGGTGTCCCTGAAATATGCCGCCGCACTGAACTCCAGACGCGAACGCCCGGTGGTTATGTTTATACGGTCGGCTATGATGCCTTTAGGGCAAAAACGGAACAAACCCGATATGTTTTTTATGTCCGTACCCAGCGACGAATCCATCGCCAGGGAATCTATATCGAAGTGTATGTCGTTTTTGACTACCGATATGCGTGACGCTTTTATTTTTATGTGTTCCAGGGAGTATCTTAGCGAGCTGTCCGGTTTGTTGAGGTCACGGTACGAGGCTTTTCCTCCGTGCAGTCCGGTCTGCAACGCGAAGAGGCGCAGTTCCTTTTTGCCGGCTTTGTCGTCCCTGCGGCGGGAAAAATTTGAGATGAACAGCGACAGGTTGTCGCGTTCTTCGCTACTGTATTTGACGATGTTCACCAGCGGGTCCTTTATTTCGGCGCGCGATATGCGAAGTTGTCCGCTCAAAAGGCCCCAGAAGCTCAGCCGCGCCGATATGCGCGGTATGTATATCATGGTGTCGCGGTGGTGGTCTTCGAGTTTTATGCCCGTCAGGTCAACGGAACCGGACGGGGTTATGCGTATGCTGTCGATGGATATGTCTTGGGGGATGTTTTCCGATACTATGGCTGCGACTTTGCGCCCCAGATAGCTTTGCACCGGGGGCAGGAGCGCAAGTCCGCTCACGATTCCCGACAGAAGCAGCATGCTCACCAGGAAAACCACTATGGCGCGGACGATTTTCTTCATTTAAAGTATCTTTATTATTCGTAATTTTGCCTTATGGCAATACAGAAAGACCCGGTAATACTCGGAATAGAATCCTCCTGCGACGATACCTCGGCGGCGCTCGTCCGTGGTACGCGTCTTTTGTCGAGCGTGATAGCTTCGCAAAAGGTGCATGAACTCTGGGGCGGCGTAGTGCCGGAACTGGCATCCCGTGCCCACCAGCAGAATATAGTGCCGGTGGTGGACGCTGCGATCGTACAGGCAAATATACGCAAAGAAGACATTACCGCAATATCTTTTACCCGCGGACCGGGGCTTATGGGCTCGCTTTTGGTGGGTACGTCTTTTGCCAAGAGTATGGCGCTGGCCCTGGGCGTACCGCTTATCGAAGTAAACCACATGCAGGGGCATATACTGGCCAATTTTGTGGATTCGGGCGACGGGTCGCCGGTACCATCGTTCCCTTTTTTGTGCCTTACCGTCAGCGGCGGGCATACGCAGATAGTCCGGGTTGACGATTATTTTTCCATGCAGGTGCTGGGAGAAACGATAGACGACGCAGCCGGCGAGGCTTTCGACAAGATAGGCAAGGTCATGTCGCTGCCTTATCCAGCAGGTCCGCACATAGACCGTCTGGCCAAGCAGGGGCGTGCGGATGCTTTTTCGTTCCCGCGTCCTAACGTGCCGGGGCTGGACTTCAGTTTTTCGGGGCTTAAAACCAGCGTGATGTATTTCTTGGAGAGAAAATGCCGGGAAGATGCGGACTTTACGGAAAAGAACCTGCCCGATATATGCGCCAGCGTGCAGTACACGATAATAGACATACTTGTCAAAAAACTACTCAAGGCAGTGCGCCAGACAGGCATCCGCGAAGTGGCCATAGCCGGGGGTGTTTCTGCCAATTCCGGGCTCAGGGAAGCGTTGGCGGAAGCTGCATCGAAACACGATCTCCGCCTGCATCTGCCGCAACTGAAATTTACCACCGACAATGCGGCAATGATAGCCGTGACTGGTTATTTCAAATACCTCAAAGGTGATTTTACGGACGAATCGGCAGCGGCGTCCGCACGTTACTCGCTTTAAGAATAAAAAAACGGTATCGATATATGCAGCTTTTTTATGCTCCTGATTTGAACGAAGGCGATGCTTTTGCCATATTGTCCAGGGAAGAAAGCCATCATGCGGTAAAAGTGCTCCGTATGCAGGCCGGGGATGAAATGTTCGTGACCAACGGACGTGGCCTGGGGGTGCGCGGTACGTTGAGCGACCCTTCGCCTTCGGGGTGTTCGGTAAGGATCGAAGATGCGCTGGAAGATACCCAGAAGCGTGGATACAGGATACATGTGGCGGTGGCTCCGACAAAGGTGAACGACCGTATGGAGTGGTTCCTCGAAAAAGCTACCGAGATAGGCGTGGATGAGATAACGCCTCTGATATGCGCCAGGAGCGAGCGCCGTGTGTTCAACCATGCCCGCGGCTCGAAGGTCGTATTGTCGGCCGCCAAACAATCGTTGAAATATTCTTTTCCGGTGCTTAACGAGGCGGAAGGTTTCAAAACTTTTCTGAAAGGTATTTCTGCCGGTAAAAAATTCATTGCCCATTGTATGCCTGAAGGCCGGCGCCTTTCGCTTAAGGACGGGCTATGTCCTGGCGATGATGTGTGCATACTGATAGGCCCTGAAGGGGATTTTTCCCCGGAAGAAGTACGTGCTGCGGTGGACTGCGGTTTTGTCCCCGTGACATTGGGGACCAGCCGTTTGCGGACGGAGACAGCCGCGCTTTTCGCAGTGGCTATGGCTTGTACGGTAAATATGTGATGTTTTTTTTCTCCCTGTTCCGTGCGGCCGGGTGGTCCCGGTTGAACAGGAACAATCGGTTTGTGTTGAATATCAAATTGGTCTGTGACCTCGCTGACAGAAATAAACATCGGGCGGTCTATGGCTGCCGGTTTTGTAATTACAAACAGTCAGGTTAAGAATAATTAAGTCCCTAAAAAAATACCGTGCCATTTCCGGACACGGTATTTTTATACATTCACTTTGTAGAAAAAATTCGTCAGAAAAGGAAATCGTATCCTTTGAGCGACATTTTCTCGTATTTGTCTTCGTCGAATTTGTAGAGCTTGGACACTTTTCCGTATGACGTTTCTATCGTTTTGTCCAGGTCTATGAGCAGTGCCGAATTGAATACTTTCTTGCGGAAATTGCGCTTGTCGAACTTTTTGTTGAGCGCGTTTTCGTAAAGTATCTGGAGCTGGGTGAGCGTGAACTCTTTCGGCAACAGGGAAAAGCCTACGGGACGGCGTTTGAAGCGGCGTTTGAGGCGTTCCTTGGCGTAATCTATTATTTCGTTGTGGTCGAAAGCCAGATCCGGTATTTCCGAATAAGCGGCCCATTTCATTCCTTTCTGTTCGGCAAGAAGGCGGTCTTCTTCGGTCATTTTTACTATGCAGTAAAAACCGACGTTTATCACGCGGCCCAGCGGGTTGCGGTATACTTTGCCGAAAGCGTTGAGTTGTTCGCTGTACGAGTCGATGGTGTTGGTCATCGGTATCGTTTCCTCGAGCAGGATTTTGGAGTTCAGTTCGAGGCTTTCGTTGGGCAGCACGTACCGGGTCGGCAACTGCCATGCTCCCTTGAACGGTTCTTCAGCGCGTTTTTGTATGAGTATCCGGAGTTTTTCGCCGTCGAATGCGAATATTACCATGGAGGTGGATATCGCCACATTGAAGTACTCCTTCATGTCTTCTCTTGTCATCGTAGGTGTAGGTATTGCATTGTAAAGGAACGACAAATGTATGTATTATTCACAAAACAATAAAGAAACACATAAAAAATATTGTACTTAAGACACTATATTTACCCTTATGCACGGGTAATGCCCGATATGCCCGTCATGGGCGGAGCGGGTTTGCGTTATCCCCCATCTTGTACTATATTTGGCATGGAAAAATCAACATAAACAAATATTATGAAACGTATATTACCGGTATCGCTGATGCTGTTGTTCAGCGTTTTGTTTTGTGCCGCACAAAGTAAAAATGACACTATCATTTTCGCCTATATCTCGGATACGCACATAGGTTCGGGCAGCGGACAGGCCGACCTCGAAAAATGTATTGCCGATATGAACACACGGCCTGAGATACAATTCGTAATCCACGCCGGCGACGTGACGGAGTTCGGCGCGGATTCTGAAATAGAAACGGCCAAAAACGTAATGGACCGCTTGAGCAAACCTTACTACATAGTTCCCGGCAACCACGATGCCAAATGGAGCGAAAGCGGGTGCAACACGTTCAACAAAGTATTCGGCGGTTCGGATTTCGCATTCGAGAAAGGCGGTATACTGTTCTGCGGCACAGGTTCCGGACCTAACATGCGCATGGGTATGGCACAGGTTCCGCGCGAGAGCATGGTATGGCTCGATTCGCTGATAAAAGCCACTCCTGCTGACAAACCTGTGATATACGTCAACCACAATCCGGTGGAAAAGAGCCTATCCAATTGGGATCAGGTGTACGACATCCTCAAGCGCGGCAACCTCGTGCTTACCATGGGCGGACACTGGCATACCAACAACTACCGCACGTACGACGGCGTGCCTGCCGTTATAGGCCGTTCCACGCTGGCGCACACTCCAAAATTCGGCGGTGCCGGGTACAATATAGTGAAAATAGTGCCCTCCACACGAGAGATAAAGATATACAACCGTCAGGCAGGAGGTGAAACAGCCGCCGAGCCGTGGTGTTCGTTCACATTGGCCGATCTCGACCGTAACGCGCCGCAGTCGCGTCCCGACTATTCGCTCAACGACAAATATCCTAACGCCAAAGTCGTATGGGAAAAACAGGATAACAGCGACATAGGTTCCGGATTCGCTTTCGACGGCAAACGTATTTTCTACGCTACGGCTTCCGGTGTTATAAAGGCAATATCGGCCGCCGACGGAGCCGACATCTGGCAGTTCGCTACCGGCGGGCGCATATATTCTTTTCCTTATTACAAGGACGGCCGTGTGGTCTGCGCTTCCACTGACGGCTCGGTATATTGCCTTAATGCCAAGAACGGAAAGAAAATATGGGAATACAAGACTGAAAAAGGTATCGTGGCCTGTCCGTTGGTCGTGGACGGCGACGTGTATATCGGTTCTTCGTGCGGCAAATTCTATGCGATAGATCTCAAGACCGGTAAAACGCGCTGGGTGTTCGACGGAGTGAAAGGATTTATCGAGGCACGCGCAGTAGCCGACAAGGACAAAGTGTATATAGGCTCGTGGGGCAACGAATTTTACGCCCTTTCCCGCCGCGACGGTTCGTTGGTATGGAAATGGAACAACGGCGGTTCGCGTATGCTTTCGGCGGCTGCCAATTTCCCGGTGATAGGCTCCGGACGCATTTTCATTACCACTCCGGAACGCGCCACGCGGGCCCTCGACAAGGAAACGGGCCGCGAAATATGGATGAGCAAGGAGACGAACGGCCGCGAGAGTCAGGGAATATCCGCCGACGGACGCACGCTTTACGTAAAGACGATGCTGACCAACGAACTGATAGGCGTGGATACGGCTGCCGATACGTGCCGCATAGTATGGCGATGCAAATTGCCTAACGACCAGGATATGGACCTGGCACCCGGCCCGATAGAAAGTTCGGATGACGCTATACTCGTACCTTCGAGCATAGGCAAGGTTTATGCCGTTTCTCCTGACGGCAGCCGTGTCATCTGGGCTAAAAAACTGTCTAATACGGTGATAAACCACATCGTTCCGATTGGCAGGGACAAGGTGATAGCATCCACGATGGACGGTAAGATAGTATGCATCGAATACACGCTTTGAAATTTTAATACCATAAGACTATTATGAAGAAACTGTTCACATTTTGGGCGCTGGCCATGTGTCTGTCGCTTTGGGCGCAGGACAAAAAAATAACTTTCGCCGTGCTGTCGGATACCCACCTTGGCTCTTTCGCCTATGCGTTGGACGACCTCGAAAAGGCTATCGCCGATATAAACGCCAATCCGGATATCGACCTGGTCATCATTTCGGGCGATATAACCGAATTCGGCACTGACGATGAGATCATGGGGACTAAGAAAGTCCTTTCGACGCTTACCAAGAAATACCTTTTCGTGCCGGGCAACCACGATACCAACTGGAGCGAAAGCGGTTGCACCACGTTCAATAAGGTGATGGGAGGCAGCCAGTTCGAGTACATGTGCAACGGGGTGCTGTTCCTGGGCATTTCTTCCGGGCCGTACATGAGGATGGGCCCGTGCCAGGCCCCGCGCGAGGACATAGTATGGCTGCGCGAAAAACTCGCAGCGACACCCGAAGATACGCCTGTCGTATTCGTGATACATTCGCCTCTGACCGAAACTTCGATAGCCAATTTCGATGAGATAATAGACGCGCTTAAAACTCGCAACATACAGTTCGTCATAAACGGCCATTATCACGTGAACAAACCGGAAAATTACGAGGGTATAAACGGCGTGATAGTGCGTTCCAACCTGCGCAGGCAGGATCCTTGCGGCGGCTATACGGTAGGAGTTATGGATGCCGGGCGCGTGTCGTTCTATGAAAAACGCCCGTGCGAGGATACTATGCGCGGCCCATGGGCCGGTTTTGAACTCAAAAAGTTCGACGATGCGGCTACCGAGCACCCTTCGCGTAAGGATTATACTGCCGAAAACGATGAGTTCTCCAAAGCGCGTGTAAAATGGATGGTGCAGGATGATAGCGATATAGCTTCCGGTACGGCTTACGGGAAAGGGGTGATATATTTCACCAACACCGTCGGCCAGGCCAAGGCTATAAGCGCTAAAGACGGACGCGAGTTGTGGAGCTTCCAGACGGGCGAGAAGATTTTTTCCGAGCCGGTATTGAAAGACGGCAGGGTGTATTTCAGCTCGGCTGACGGCTCGGTGTATTGTCTTAATGCCAAAAACGGCAAAAAGATATGGCAGTACGGTACCGATTACCCGATACTTGCCACCCCGGTGATAGAGGGCGACTGGTTGTATGTGGGCGGCGCTAAGGGGCGGTTTTATGCTCTGGATGCGAAAACAGGCCGCGAACGTTGGGTTTACGAGGGTATAAACGGCTATACCGAAGCCAGGCCGGTAGTGTATGAAAATATGGTTTACGTAGGTTCATGGGGGGCTGAATTTTATGCTTTCGACCGTTTCACCGGAGCTTTGGTGTGGAAATACGCTCCGGGGAAAAACCGTTACGCTTCGCCGGGGGCTTGCTGGCCTGTGGCATACGACGGCAAGGTGTTCGTACATTCGGCGGACTCTTTCCTGTATTGTTTCGATGCGAAGACCGGAAAAATCATCTGGAGCACGAAAGACGCACGCGGGCGCGAGTCCATCGGCATATCCGGCGACGGAAAAACTGTTTATGTGAAGAGCGTGAAAGACAATATCGTGGCCATAGACGCTTCGGCAGACAAGTATTCTACACTGTGGGTGACGGATGCCGGTTTCGGCGCGGAATACGGCCCTACGCGCGTCACTTCTACCGATAAATACGTGTTCGCGGCTACTGCCACCGGCAAGGTGTATTGTTTGGACAAGGCTACGGGCCGTGTGCTGTGGCATCACAGGTTTTCCTCTACGCTCATTACTTCGGCAAATCCCGTAAGCGACCATGAACTGGTGGTAACGACTATGGACGGCCGTATTTTCTTTATGGAATTCTGACCGCTAAGTAACAGGCGCAAAAAAATATGCTCCGGGTAAAACCCGGAGCATATTTTTTTGCGCCGACGTTTTTGCGCCTGTATATTATTTGAAGATGTGGTGCATCAGGCGTTTTTTGTCCGAGATGCTCTCTTCGAGAGAAATCATCGTTTCGGTACGGGTAACGCCTTCGATGTCGTCCATCATGAATATTATCTCTTTGGCATGATGCGTGTCGCGGGCCTTTATCTCGCAAAAGATATTGTACTGACCGGTAGTCTGATGGGCTACCACCACGTAAGGGATTTTTTTGAGTTCGTCTATCACGTGCGAGGTCAGGTTGGTTTTGGCCAGGTAAAGTCCTATGTACGCCGTAAACGAAAATCCCATCTTGGAATAGTCGATATTGAGCGTCGAACCGGTGATTATGCCGGCTTCTTCCATTTTACGTACGCGTACATGTACCGTGCCGGCCGATATAATCAGCTTTTTGGCTATTTCGGTGTACGGCATGCGCGTGTTTTCTATCAGTAGTTCCAGTATTTGGTTGTCTATCTCGTCGAGTTGGTAGTTCGAGACAGGCTTAGCATAAGTATTAGTTTTATTTTCCATAGCGGGCATCATTGATATTTGTGCGTGTGTAATTTTTACCAAAATTATATAATTTGCCAAAAAATGCCAAAAAAAATTGCGAAATAATTAAAAAATCGAGCTTTTTGTTTTATATGAACAAAAAAAAGGCCGTTCCGGTGCTTTTAAACGCATACGAGCCTCGGATACGGCAGAAAATGGGCCGTGTTTTTTTCGATACCGGAAAAAAATATGGTTACATTTGCTTACGGCTAACGTGAAAGAATTGTTTTAACATAAAATATCAAAATCCACACACATGAAATACGTATTGTCTGCGATGTTATTGTGCCTGGCATTTGCCGCAGGCGCCAAGAACGGTAAAATGCCGCGTTCACTTATGAAAGACAGCCTTCCGGCAATGACCGAAAGATGCGAAAAAGTGCTAAAGGCAGCTTATATGGAAGGGACTCTTCTGGAAGTGAATAAGAAACTGGAAGGTTGGGAAGGGTATCCTGTAAGGCTGTACGAGTATTACACCGGCTACGACAGTACGGCCTGCGGACCTAAAAAAGGCAAAGTTTACCTTCTTAACCCTTCGCCGGAAAAACTGGCCAAATGGATTATGACTGCGGTATGGGAAGTAAAAGGTAACCTCGATTTCCAACATACCGAAAAATTGCGCAAGCAGATATTGTACCAGTCAGGCGCCCAGTTCCCCGTGTCTGGCGTGGTGTACGAGGCTATGTACAAGAAGGGCGATTACTATCCCTACCTGTTTAAAAACGGCGTTTCGGTATGGTTGCTCGACGCGTCTCTGAAAAACCCGCATCCTGATGAAAAGCTCCTCGATTTTTACCTGAACATGAAATACAGCGACCTTAAGCCTAATGTAGGCACTTATGCGCGCATATGCAGTACCACTCCGGACCAGTATTTGGCTGCAGGGGGAACGGAGGATATAGGTTCCGGTAAAAATATAAAACAGCATTGGTTGGATGTTGTCCGCGAACTGTATAAAAAGGCGTGGAAGTCCGACCGCAACGAACTGATGGTAATATGGTGCAAAGCCAATTTGTAACACATTGCCGGTTTCACGCATAAAAAAAGCACGGCCGCTTTAGCGGCCGTGCTTTTAAGTCTTGTAAAAATTATTATTTTTGATTTCCGGATCGGTCATGCCGTTTCCGGGTACACCGGCACCTTAGATTAAAACAACAATAAGGACGATACGATATGAGGTATACGTTTATGATAATTATTCTCGCGGTCTTTGCGCCGTCGGCCGTTATGGCCGGGCACGGGAAGTTGCCGCGCAAGATTATGCGCGACAGTCTGGAAGTAATAACACGCCGTTGCGCCGAAGTGCTGGACGGTGCGTACATGACTCAGAAATATCTCGGAACGAACCGCAGGGTAGAAGGTTGGGAAGGATACCCTGTAAAGTTGTACGAGTATTACACCGGCTACGACAGTACGGCCTGCGGGCCTAAAAAAGGCAAAGTTTACCTTCTTAACCCTTCGCCGGAAAAACTGGCCAGATGGATTATGACGGCAGCATGGGAGGCTTCCGGCACGCTCAAATTCGAGTATACGGAAAGGATACGCAAGTACATAGCACATCAGTCAGGCGCCCAGTTCCCCGTATCTGGCGTGGTGTACGAGGCTATGTACAAGAAGGGCGATTACTATCC
>CDZK01034202.1_pt1 | contig 25278 bp, 20 predicted proteins | sample 557401 | NCBI WGS metagenome assembly CDZK01 (sample SAMEA3182108, study PRJEB8094) | gut metagenome | biome: human; feature: gut; material: Stool; isolation source: human stools | place: Canada | collected 2013-04-25 | reverse complement strand
GCGCCGGTGGAGGAGGGGATGATGTTGCCGGTGGCGGCACGGCCGCCCCGCCAGTCCTTCAGGGAAGCGCCGTCCAGCAGCTTCTGGGTGGGGGTGACGGAGTGGACAGTGGTCATCAGACCCTCCACAATGCCGAACTTGTCGTTCAGGACCTTGGCGATGGGAGCCAGGCAGTTGGTGGTGCAGGAGGCGTTGGACACGAAGGTCATGTCAGAGGTGTACTTGTTGTTGTTGACGCCCATGACGAACATGGGGGTGTCGTCCTTGGAGGGAGCGCCCATGATGACGTGCTTGGCGCCGGCGTCGATGTGGCCCTGGCACAGGTCCTTGGACAGGTGCTTACCGGTGCACTCGCAGATATACTCCGCGCCCACGCTGGCCCAGGGAATGTCCTTCACCTCCATGGCGGTGAACACGGGGTACTTCTTGCCGTTGACGACCAGGGCGCCGTCCTCGGAGGAGACCTCGCCGGGGAACTTGCCGTGCACGCTGTCATACTTCAGCATATACGCCATATACTCCGGGTTCATGAAGGGATCGTTCAGGCCGACGACCTCTACATCGTCGTGGGTCAACGCGGCGCGAAAGACGAGGCGGCCAATGCGGCCGAAGCCATTGATGCCGATTTTTGTTTTCATATCGGAAAGACTCCTTTCACAGATCTGACGCACCGGCGGCGCGTCGTCAAAACGTTTGCGCAAACGTTTTTCTCATAATTGCAAGAGTATATTATCACATGGTCCACCTTTTTGCAATTGTCAATTCAGATAACATTTTCCCCGGCAGGTTGTGGATAATCCATAAGAAAAATGGCATTTTTCACAATTTTCAGGGGGAACAAGGGGAAAAGGGTCTTGACGCGGCGCAAAAGCTGTCCTATACTGAAATGGCTAATTATTTGCGTAAACGGGCAACGCATTGCGCAAGGAGGCTGTTTCATGAAGGTGACCATCAGCGATGTGGCCAAGCTGGCGGGGGTTTCCACCGCCACGGTATCCCACACCATCAACAATACCCGGTATGTCTCCAACGAGACAAAGGAAAAGGTCTATCGGGCCATCGCCGAGCTTGGATACACGCCGGACGCCTCCGCCCGCAGCTTCCGCACCGGAAAGAAGAAGATCATCGGCTTTATTGTGCCCGATATCGCCAATAAATTCTTCGCCACCATGATCGAATCCGTGGAAGATTATCTCTCTGCCAACGGCTACCAGCTGATCATCGCCAACACCCGGGAAAATATGGAGCGGGAGGAGACCAATATCCGGCTCCTCACCGCCGGCCTGGTGGACGGTCTGCTGGTGGCCAGCACCATGGACGACTTCCAGCGGTTCGACAGTCTGATCCCCGCCGGTTTCCCGGTGGTGCTGGTGGACCGGATTTTCAACACCAAGAAATACTCCTCCGTCTGCGTGTCCAACTTCCAGCCTATCTACCGCAGTGTATGCCGTCTGGCGGGAAAAGGCGACCGGCGCATCGGCATCACCGGCGGGCTGCCCCGGCTCTCCAGCACCCAGGAGCGGATCTCCGCCTACCGGCAGGCCATGGCGGACTGCGGTCTGCCGGAGGATGAGGACCTGATCCAGTACGGCGACTCTCTGGAGAACAGCGCCTGTGCCTGTCTGGACGAGCTGCTGGAGCGGAAGTGCGACGCTCTGATCGTCTGCCAGGGCCTGATGGCCTCGGAGACCATCATCTACCTGCACCAGAAGGGCATCCGCCTGGGACAGGACATCGATCTGGTCAGCTTTGTGGACTACGACTCCGACGTGTACGCCCTGTACGCCAACCAGATGGACTCCATCATCCAGCCGGTGGAGGAGCTGGGCCGGTCCGCCGGCGAGCAGATCCTCAAGCGGGTGGAGGAGCCCGACGCCCCGGTTTTTGAGAAGGTCCTCTCCTCTGCCTACAAGCCCCACAACCAGCCCCGGGCCTGGTCCCACTCGGACCGCTGACCTGCCCTTGCATGAGAAAAGCGCGCCGCTTCGCGGCGCGCTTTTTTTCAGTTTTCAGCCCTGATAACTCAGCTGGAAGATGTCGTCCGGGTCGCCGGCGAAGGCCACCAGTCCGCCCTCCGGCAGGGTGACGGAGGTGTCCCCCCACAGGACAGAGGAGGCCACCACCTGACCGCTGCCGTCATAGACCCAGAAGCCGGCGCCCTCCGGCACCTGGACAGTCATGGTCTTTCCGGCGGCATCGCCCACCTGGTACCAGCAGGTATAGCCCGCTGACTGGATGATGGCCCGGGCGCCGCCGGGACCGGCGTAGATGGCCGGGGCCGCAGCCGCATCCATGTAGAGGCTGCCCTTGGCATTGATCCACAGCACGCCGTTCCGATTCTCCAGCTGGTAGTCCACGCCATCCCGGCTGCCCACGCCGGGCACCTGGATTTCAGACCGGGCGGTGGCGGCGTCCACGATGCGGGCGGAGCCGATATAGCCGGGGACCGCCTTGGGCGTGTCCGTGGCAGCGGCATCCGCCAGGGCCAGATAGGTCTGGGAGTTATAGGCCTCGTTCATGGGCAGGATGCTCATGGTGGAGATGCTGTCCCAGGCAGCGGCCACCTCCGGAGAGAGGTCGTTCTCCGGCAGCTTCACCGCAGCGTAGCTGGCGGTGGGCAGGGCTCCCAGCCCCGGCAGGGGCGAGACCGCCTGCTGGTACAGATAGGTCTGGCCGTTGTCCTCCTCCACAAAGGAGATGTAGGAGCCGTATTCGTCCCGGAAGGAGCCGTCACTGTAATAGGTGAAGGTCTGGGCCGGCATGGTGGTGGGATAGTTCATGGTGGACAGGGTCATGGTGCCGTCGGCGGTGATCTCCACCTGATACTGGACGGAGGTGGTGCCGTAGTAGCCGGCGTTCTCCATCTGCTCCGCCGGCATGGTCGCGGGCTCCGCGGCGGGCAGCGTCTTTACAGTCTGGTCCACGGTGACGCCGTCCTCCGCCAGGGCGCTGATCAAGATCTGGTTGGCGGCCAGCTGGTTGTAGGTGGACACGCCGCCGGAACTGACCACTGCCGCAGCCATGTCGTACTCCGGCAGGACCACCAGGCCAGCGTGGTAGTACAGGGTGTCGCCGCCCTTCACCAATGCCTGGATGTCACTCTGGCAGAAAGGATACCACTCCATATTGTCCCAGCCCAGGCCGTAGGCCAGGGAGTCCGGCTCCCCGCTGTCGGGCCACAGGCCCCGGCTGTACTCCGGATAGGCCATGGCGTCCAGAGAGGACTGGCGCAGCAGCTCCGTGCCCGTCAGGGCGCCGCCGAAGGACGCCAGGTCGGAGGCGGTGGCGTAGATGCCGCCGGCGCCGATGGCGTTCAGGGTATCCTGGGGCAGGGCCCGGGGATCGGTGCCCCGGTAGATGCGGGCCAGATCGTCGGTGTCAAAGTCCCCGCCGGGGGCGAAGGTGCGGTCCAGGTCCAGGGGGGCCAGGATGTTCTCATCCACATAGTCCATGAAGGACTGGTCGCTGACGGCCTCCACCACCAGCTCCGCCAGGGAGAACCCATCGTTGCAGTAGACGCTGAAGGCGCCGGGATCCGCCGCCAGCCGCTGGGTGGAGAGCTTCTCCAGCAGGGTGTCGTGGGCCTTGGTGCTGGCCTCGCCGAACAGCATGGCGTCAGACAGGCCGGTGCCCAGGAGGCCGGAGGAGTGGTTCAGCAGCATTCGGACGGTGATGTCCTTGTAGCGCGGGTCTGCCATCTTGAAGTCCTTGAGATACCGGGTCACCGGGGCGTCCAGGGAGACCTTGCCGTCCTCCACCAGCTGCATGATGGCCACGGTGGTGTAGATCTTGCTGACGGAGCCGATGCCGTACAGCTCGTCCCCGGTCATCAGGCGGTTTTCCGACCGGGAGAAGGTGCCCACCTGGCCGGTGAGGACGATCTCCCCATCCTGCCACAGGGCGTACTGTAAGCTCTGGGCGCCGCCGTACTGGGCGGCATAGGAGGCGGCGGTGTCCGCCAGGGTCTGCAGGTCTGCTGCTGTGGTCTCCGTGTCGGCCGTCTCAGGCTCCGCCGCCGCGGCGGGGACTGCCAGGCTCAGGGCCAGAAGGAAGGTCAGGACCAGTGCCTTCCAGCGGGTGCGCAGTGTGTTCATACTCGTTTCCTTTCCCGCCCCGCAGGGCGATGTGCCGGACGCTCCGGCGTGATGACAGTGTCAGGATACACCTTCCCCCCGGGGGAAGGTCAAGTAAAATTTTTGACAGACTGGGGAAATGGAAAAAAGTGCCGCCTGTCCGGAACAGTTTAGAACAATTTATTCAAAATGTCACCTCTCGCATTCAATGGATGGTATGATTGCAATGGTGATTCGCATGAAATATCCTCGACTGAAACAGATTCGGATAGAGCACTATTTAACACAAAAACAAGTCTCTCAAATATTAGTATGCAGCCAGAATTGTTATTCGAAATATGAACGAGGTGATCGAGAGATGCCGTTAAGATTTTGGATTCAGCTCGCAAAATACTATCATGTCAGTTTGGATTTTTTAGCAGGTCGTACTGACAACAGGGATCCCCATTATTTCACAGCGAACCAATAATCTTATCTTCTGCTCCTCCCCGCCGCCAGCATGAAGAGGATGCCGATGACGCCGAAGGCCAGACACATCCCCAGCATGGCGTTGACGCCGCCCCAGTCGATGGCGTATCCCGCCAGGAAGTTGCCGAACATGGCTCCCAGGCCGTTGGAGGCGATCATCATAATGGACTGGCCCTTCACCTGGTCCACCGGGGACACGTTGGCGTTGGCGTAGTACACGGAGGCCGGGGTGAACAGCCCGTACCCCAGCAGCTGGATGGGCTGCACCAGCAGGATCCAGAAGAGGCTGGGGGCCAGCAGGAACAGCAGGGGCTTCACCGCCATGAAGCAGATGGACATCCGCAGGGTCCCCGCCGCCCCGAACCGGTGGAACAGGGGCGTGAACAGCAGGGCCGCCGGCAGCTCCGACGCCCCCATCAGGAACAGCGCCAGGCCCAGGTGCCCCTGGTCGCCGCCCCGGTCCGTGACGATGTTCACCATGAAGCTGACAATGGGCATGATGGCCGCCAGGGCGAAAAACAGGCTCACCAGCATCAGGGTGAAGGGGCGGCTGCTCCTCAGGATGTAGAGGATGGAGTGGGGCTGCTCCCCCCGGACCCGGGGCGGCAACGCCTCCCGGGGAAAGGCGGGATACAGGGCCACGGCCGCGATCATCAGCACCAGCAGGGCCATGTGGGTCAGCAGCAGGCTCTCCGTTCCAAAGCGCACCGCCTGCTGGCCGCAGATCACGCAGGCCAGGGCATAGGCTAGGGAGCCCAGTCCCCGGCTGAGGCTGTAGGACATATCGACTCCGGCGGCGATGAACTGCACCGCCATGGAGTCCAGCAGCGGATAGGCGTTCAGCTCCAGGACCCCCAGGGCCAGGAAGATCACCGCCGTGCCCCAGAAGCCCGGGCGGGCGGCATAGAACACGCCGTTGACCGCCAGCGCCAGCACCAGGCAGCCGTCCAGCAGCCACTTGATGGGCACCTCCGGGTGCCGGTCCGCCCAGCCCCCCAGCAGCGGCTGGGCCAGAATGCCCGCAAAGCACCGGATGGAGGCGAAGATCCCCGCCTCGCCGCTGGTGAAGCCGCGCCCCAGCAGCAGAGAGGTCTGGTAGCCGGTAAAGACGGCGAACATGGCCCAGTAGGCCACGTGGACCAGGGTGTAGGAGATGTTCAGCCGCCGCAGAGAGGGAAAGGCGGTGCTCATACGGTCTCCTTCCCCGGGATCAGCAGCCCCAGCAGCGGCTCGAAGTCCACGCCCTCCCGCATGGGCAGGTTTTCCGCCGCGGTCCGCTGGGCGCAGGCCCGGACGAACTCCGCCGCCTGGCCGGCGGCATCGGCCAGAGCGCTTCCCCGCACCAGTGCCCCGGTGAGGACGCTGGCGAACACGTCGCCGGTGCCGTGGAACTCGTGGGCGATGTAGGCGGTCTGGACCACCTGGGTCCGGCCGGTGCGGGCGTCATAGCACACGGCGCCGGTCTGGCCGGGAGCCAGGGAGGCGCCGGTCAGCACCACGGACCGCCGCCCCTCCAGGCTCAGCCGCTCCGTGATCTGCCGCAGCCCCGCCTCTCCGGCAGGCAGAGCGTCGTAGGGCTGGCCCAGCAGCAGCGCCGCCTCCGTCAGGTTGGGGGTGATCACGTCCGCCAGCTCCGCCAGGCGGGCCATGCCGTCGCACATGGCGGCGGTATAGGTCTGGTACACCCGGCCGTAGTCGCCCATCACCGGGTCGATCACCACCACGGTGTCCGGCCGCCGGAACCGGCGGATGAAGTCCTCCACAATACCGATCTGCCGCGCGCTGCCCAGAAAGCCGCTGTAAATGGCCTGGAACGTCAGTCCCAGGCTGGCCCAATGGTCCGCCACCTTTGGCATCTCGTCGGTCATGTCCAGAAAGGTAAAGCCCTCGAACCCGCCGGTGTGGGTGGAGAGAAACGCCGTGGGCAGCGGGCAGCACTGGACGCCCATGGCGGAGAGAATGGGGATCGCCACCGTCAGGGAGCACCGGCCGAAGCCGGACATATCGTGGATGGCAGCAACGCGGGGGGTGGTCATGGTCGTCTCCTCTTTTCCAAGGTTTTGCACAAACTGTTTTTTATTGTATCGTAGTTTTTTCTATTGTTCAAGAGGCAAGGATGTGGTATACTGCAATTATTCCAGCGCCGTCCCGGCGGCCAATCTGCGGGTATGGTGGAATTGGCAGACACGATGGATTTAGGTTCCATTGGGCAACCGTGCAGGTTCAAGTCCTGTTACCCGCACCAAACCCATATAATCCGAACCCGTTTCCGATAGGTGAAGGGTTCGGATTATTGCTTTTCTTTGACCGCTACGAAAGCACCTATTTCCGCAACGGGGTGCGGCGAAAGCCAACCTCCAAACCGCGAGGTCCCCGGAAGAAGAAAGCAACCCCATAGACGCAAAAAGGGCGGGCGCAGCCGTGTCATGGTGCGCCCGCCCTTTTTGTCCTCACTCTGCCTTGCCCTTCTGTCCCTCCGCTTCCCGCTGCTTCTTCCATTCAGCAAATTCCCGCTGGCCTTCCTCGCTCTCGTAGAAAGCAAGGATGTCCGGCATGATACAGCGGGCTATTGCCTCGATCTTGTGCTGGGGGATGTCGGTGTTGTTGATCGGCTTTTTCCTTCTTCCCAAATTTACCTCCGTGTTTCTCAAGATTTTGTTACCGCTGGTGGCCCCTGTCCCACTTTTGCTGCCTCTGCTGCTCCTTCAACGCCTGCCGCACCTCCGGGGGTATGCTCTGGACAAACCGCCGGAGCTGTTCATTCTCCTTTTGCAGCGCAAGCACCTCCATCTGCTTGTGTATGCTCTTTTCACTGTTGACCTGCGCTTTCAAGCCCCTGTTCTCCTGCGTCAGATAGTCTATGGTGGCCTGAAACTTCTGCATCTGCCCCAGATGCCTTTCCAGCCGGGCGAAGTACGGCCCCACCATCTCCAGTATCTCGTCCCGCTTCTTCCCCGCGTTCATCACCCCTATCTCCGACACCGCCTTTTCAATCGTCCTCTGCTGCCTGACCAGGCTGACGGATTGCTTGAACAGCCATGTGGGGATGTGCCTGCGCTTGGTGACAAGGGCGCTCTCGCCCCGCTTGAGGACGGGGAACGCCTTTTTCATGTGGGCGTGGAACTCGTCCTGCCATTGTGAGAGTTGTGCCCGGTTGCCCAAAATCTCCTTGGCGGACAGCCGCCCGTCCTCTGTGATGGGGGTGAAGCACAGGTGGAGGTGGGGCGTTTTCTCGTCCATGTGTACCACGGCGGAGAAGATGTTGCCCCGGCCCACCTTATTCTCCATGAAGGCCACCGCCTCCGTGAAGTAGGCCTGTACCTCCTGTTTGCTCCTGCCCGTGAAGAACTCCGGGCTGGCGGTGATGAGGGTATCCACGAACATGGTGCTGTCCTTCCGGGTGCGGCACCCCGCCGCTTTGATGCGGCTGTCTATCTCCCGCCGGTATCTCTGCGCGGGCCGGATGATGTGGAAGTTGTCTTTGCTTTTGCTGGTGTCGATGTCCGGATTGCTGGCGTACTGCTCCTTGGTGCGTTCGTGGTGGGCTTCCAGCGCCCCGGCCGGCCCCGCCTTGTGTTTGGCGAAGCGTAAGATTGCGTGCTGGGCTTTTTGTGCCATGGAACTCCTTTCCCATCCCTCCATCGTAGAGGGATGATGTGATGTAGAAAAGTTGAGCCGTTTTTCGAGGGGGAGGATAGAAACATACGGGGGCAGGGAAAAACAGGACCCGGAGGCCCTGATTTCCCTTGCCTTTTCGCCCCCTACTTTTCTACTCCCGCCCTCCGTTTCCGGGCGTAGTCGGCCTTCTGCCGCCGCTGCACCGCCGCCCGGCAGGCGGGGCAGTATTTGGCGTTGTTGGAGGCGGAGGAAAAGGCCCGCCCGCAGACCGCGCAGCGCCTCTCTGCCGCCAGCCGGAACACTTCCGCCTCCAGCCCTCTGCCCGCCTCGTCCTTCAGCAGCACATGGCGGAAGAACTTACAGCAGACGGAATAAGAAATGCTCTGGGGGCAGGGCACTTCCTCGCCCCTGTCCAGATACAGGCATCTGCCGCTGTCGTAATAGCTGCACCGTCCCCGGATGAGCCGCACCGCCTCCCGGCGCTGCTTTGCGTCCATGCGGTACAGGGACCCGTCCGCCCGCCGCTCCACGGGCGGCAACTCTTTGATATGGAACATTTTCACCTTCTTTCCGGTTTTGGGCGTGAAAAAGCCACGCCTGCCGTGTCCGGCCTGCGTGGCTTCACCGCCCTGCTTCTTCTTCGTACTGGATGAACTGCTTCTTCACCGCCTCCATCCGCTTGATGACCCCGCTATGGGTCTTGTACCCCAGCCTGTCCGCGATCTCCTCATAGGTGTACCCCTCTACCCGCAACTCCAAAATCGCCATATCCTTTTCGGACAGGGTGGCCTTGAACCGCTGGCAGAAGTCCTCCGCCTCCACCCGCTCCGTGAAGTCCCCCTCCGGGGCGGGCAGGGAATGGATGCTGCTGCCCTCGTCCTCCATACATACCTCCAGCGAAACGGTCTGCACCCGTTTTGACCGGCTGTGGTACCACTTGCGGAGGAAGTCCCTGCGGACATTGGTGTCCCACTTCTCGAAGTCCTCGTCGCAGGGTATCTCCCGCACGACTTCCAGCACCGGCCCCCAGCCCTGTTCCTCGATGGCCTGCTCCACCACCTGCTTCATCACCCCGCGCACATCCTCCGGGTCAAAAAAGGGTATCTCGAAGTCCGGGGGCAAGGCAAAGAGGGCCTGTACGCCCCAGCCCCGCACCTGTTCCACCCCTTTGGCCCACAGGGGCAGGGCATAGGACAGCCGCCACACGGGGGAGAAGCCCGTGTAGTGCTCTTTCCAGCCGCCGAAGCCGAAGTAGGGGAAGGCCAGCGAGGCCACGGCATCCATGGCCTCGTTCAGGAAGGCGTCGCTCAGGATGACTTCCGCCCATTCGGGGGAAGCGTTCAGGGCGCCCATGCTCCGGGGCAGCCTGCGGAGGGTGGGGAAGCGGGAGAGCAGGTCCAGTGGGAGCATATATACGAGGGGCAGGTAGCGGACGGGACTGTCGTAGGGGAACTGATAGACAGTGGACAAGGAAGTGGCCTCCTTTCTGAAATCAATCTGCCTGCAATTATTTACGACACAAGTATATACCAAATGTTCCGGGATAGCAAGATTTTTTCGTTTGAAGCACGCCATGTTTGGCTGTTCCATGAACATTAAATATTTGCACCCGCACTACTAAAATAGTGTTGACAACGCAGGACTATTATGGTAGTATCATGGCAGGAACTATTGCAATAGTCCGAAGGAAGGTGTGTCATATGGCAATCAAACTCTTTGACTCTGAGTTAAAAGTCATGGATGTGTTGTGGAAAGAAGGTGATAAGACCGCAAAGCAGATCTCTGATATCCTCAAAGAGGAAATCGGATGGAACATGAACACCACCTACACCGTTATCAAGAAGTGCATCGCCAAGGGGGCAATCGAGCGGACGGAGCCGAATTTCCATTGCCATGCACTGATCCCAAAGGAAGTGGTACAGGAGGCGGAAACGGCAGAACTGATCGGGAAGTTGTTTGACGGTTCCCCCGACCTGCTCTTTGCCTCCCTGCTGGGCCACCAGAAACTGTCCAGAGAACAGATCGAAAGGCTGCGCCGGATGGTGGATGCACTGGAATAGGGGTGAGCGTATGAGCCTATTTCAAATGAGTGTGGCCGGGGGCGTATTGATTTTATTTATTGTCGTCATTCGGGCCGTGGCGATCCATCGCCTGCCGAAAACGACCTTTTTCGTGTTGTGGCTTATCGCTGCTTTGCGTCTGCTCCTGCCGCTGTCCATCCCCCTGCCGGGCGGATTGCCGGTAAATGTCGCCTCGATTTCTGATGCGGTTCAGGATTTTGCCGCTCAAAATTTCGTCCAAGAGAACGAGGGGGGTTCTTCGTCCACTCAGGCACCGCCATCTTTTGCCCCTAATGTGGAGCCTGGCGTACAATTCCAAGCAACAGCGCAGGAAATAGAACGCGTTCCCGTTTTTGTGGTGGTCTGGCTGGCAGGTTCCCTGCTTTTGGCAGCATATTTCGCGATCTCTTACCTGAGAAGTTTGCAGAAGTTCAGGATGTCCCTTCCAGACAACACGCCGTATGTTCAAAGGTGGCTGTCCGAGCATCGAATTACCAGACCGCTTGAAGTACGCAGTTCCGATTTGATCTCGTCCCCCCTGACCTACGGCATCCTGCGTCCGGTGATACTATTGCCGAAGAAGTTTGACCGGAGCGATGAAACGGCGCTCCAGTATGTGTTGGCCCATGAGTATATCCACATCCGGCGGTTTGACGCTATTACGAAAATTCTCTTTGCCGCCACCCTCTGCGTCCACTGGTTCAACCCGCTGGTTTGGGTGATGTATGTTCTTGCAAACAGGGATGTGGAATTGTCATGTGATGGGTGCGTCCTCCGTATGCTTGGTGAAAAGGAAAGATCCGCTTACGCCCGGGCTCTGATCCGCATGGAGGAAAGAAAAAACGGGATGTCTGCCCTATACAGTCATTTCAGCAAAAATGCAATTACAGAAAGGATTGAAGCGATCATGAAATTCAAGAAAACCTCTATCGCCGCTTGTGCTTTGGCCCTAGTTGTGACGGTCGGTGCCACAACGGCCTTTGCCGTTTCCTCGTCTGATGGCAACGGGTCACATAGTTGGATCAGCAGGGATGACGCAACCTTGATCGATTTGGAGAGTATTGACGCAAAACTTAGTAACACTGGTACAGACGCAATACAATTTGCGGATGAGGCTGATGAACCCAAACTAATTGATTTGACCGATGCAGGCTCTATTTTCCAAAATAGTGAATTAGCCATGGTGGAACTACTGGACGATAATTCCACAGGCCGCATCCTTGAAAGCGCCGGAGACTGCTTTATGTCGCTCGAAAATGGGATGCCCATGACGATTGGTGTCGGAAATTGGAAGCAAGGCAATACATTTGAACTTAATAGCCAAAGTGAAAAGGCAAACGAAATAAAACTCACCATTTGCAGCACAAGTACAGGGGAGACTTGGCCCTATATTCTGGAAACCGGGACAGGAAGAATTACCTTTACTGCTCCTTATGACGGAGAGTTTGAAATCAGCGTTGAAAATCTATCCGCTACAAATGCAAAATTGTCAATCACATATGCGCTCAATTCAGTGACAAGCATCGACCATATGGCGCACATGGATAGTTCTGATTTGCAAAATATAGTCCATATGGATATGACCTTAGTTTCTGTCAGCCATGATGACGAGTCCAAATTCACTCCCGAGGAATGGGCCGAGATACTGAAACAAATCGAACTGGGCAATATCTCTTGGGAAGATTGAGTTTCCTCTCAACATCAGGTTCTCTTCCTAACGGATAGTAAAAATCACTGTTTCGGGATGCACGCAATAGCAACCCAGGCGGGGCCGTCAATGGTCAAGATGAACGGCGCACAAGTGCGCCGCCGTTGACCGCCCCGCCCGGTCTTGCTTTAGGGTAATCAAGGCGGGCAAGCCCCAAGGGTGCTTGCCCGCCCCTTTTGGATTTTGGGAGGGAACGGCCCCAAGCTGAAAGAGGCGGCGGACAAGCGCCGGCAGGGGCTTGTCCGCCCTTGCCCACCTGCAAGCGGGGGGACGGGCGGCGGTCAAGGCCGGGCGCAAGCCTGCTCGTTTCAGCCTTGACGGACGCCCGGCGCTCCGCTACTTCGGGACACTTTGTCCCAGCCCTGCGGGGGACGAAAGACGGGGGACGGGGGCTTATATACCTGCCGCCGCTCTCTGAAAACGGACAGGCTTTTTGTTCCCTCCCGGTCACAAAACCCCGCCCGTTTTCCTGTCGGTGCAAGCGGGGTGCATACCGCACCGCACCCCGCTTCCCCCGTCAGACGCGCCAGCAGGTATAACACACTATACCTTGCAAGCAAGGCCGTGTGCCAAAGGGGTGCCGTTGCCCCCCTTTGGAAACCCCCGGTTTTGTCGGCGTGTGGCCACAGTCCGCATTTGCGGCCCATGCCCTCACCCCTCCAAAACCCAAAGAAGCGGCGCAGACCAGCCCGCCCCCATGGGCTGATCTGCGCCGCTTCTTTGTTCGGCCTGCGGGCCGGGACGGGAGTTTTACGAGGGCTGTTGAAACGCAAAATTTGTGTTTTGTTATGATTTTTTGTTGTTGCAAAATATGTCGTATTGTGATACAATCATAGTAACAGATAGGGGGCGATTTTTTGAAAATAGTTGCGGAACGAATACGGAGCCTGCGGGAGAGTGCGAAGCTGTCACAGGTGAAAATGGGTGAAATCGTGGGGGCGAAGCAATCCAGCTTAAACCGCTATGAGCAAGCCCAGACCTCCCCCAGTTATGAAACCCTTGTACGCTATGCGGATTACTTTGATGTGTCGATGGACTATATTCTGGGCCGTACCGATGACCCACGGGGCAAGCTGTACGGGTGTAAGCCCAATTTTGCCGACAGCGACCCGGAGCTGGAAAAGTTCGTGGAAATGTGCTTTGACCCCAAGTCCCCCATGAACAGCCGCTTGAAAGAAACCCTGTTGACAATGCTGCGGGAGGGGAAGAAATGAAAGCTGTGATATACGCTCGCTATTCCTCCGACAACCAGCGGGAAGAAAGCATTGAGGGCCAGATCAGAGAGTGTACCGCCTTTGCCGAGAAGAACGGTATCACCATTCTCCGCCACTACATAGACCGGGCCTTTTCCGCCAAGACGGACAACCGCCCGGAATTTCAGAACATGATCAAGGACAGCGGCAAGCGCCTGTTCGATATGATCATCGTCTGGAAGCTGGACAGGTTTGCCCGCAACCGCTACGACAGCGCCCGCTACAAGGCCGCACTGAAAAAGAATGGGGTCAAGGTGGTGTCCGCCACCGAGGTCATTTCAGACGGGGCCGAGGGCATCATATTGGAAAGCGTGCTGGAGGGCTACGCTGAATACTACTCCGCAGACCTGTCCGAGAAGGTAGTCCGGGGCATGACGGAGAACGCCCTGAAGTGCATGTACAACGGCGGCACCCTGCCCATCGGCTACCAGATCGACAGTGAGCAGTACTTCCAGCTTGACCCACTCACCGCTCCCTTTGTCCGGGAGGCGTTCCAGCGTTATGACGAAGGGGCCACCATGACGCAGATACGGGACTGGCTCAACGAGCAGGGCGTGAAGAACACACGGGGCCAGAAGATGAGTTACAACAGCGTCCAGCACCTTCTGAGCAACCGCCGCTATATCGGGGAATATACCTACCGGGACATTGTAGTGCCGGACGGTATTCCCGCCATCGTCCCCCAGGACCTCTTTGACCGGGTGCAGGAGAAGCTGGCGAAAAACAAAAAGGCCCCGGCCCGCCACAAGGCCGAGGACGATTACCTGCTCACGACTAAGCTGTTCTGCGGCTACTGCGGGGCCTACCTCTGCGGCGAGAGCGGCACCAGCCACACGGGGAATGTCCACCATTACTACAAGTGCGTGTCGGTGAAAAAGAAGCGGCAGGAGTGCCACAAGAAGTCCGTCAAAAAGGACTGGATTGAAGATTTGGTGGTCAGCGAAACCATGAAGATGGTGATGGACGACAAGGCGATTGAAGCTATCGTGTCCATGCTGATGGACTTGCAGGACAGGGAGAATGTGAACCTGCCCCTCTACGAACAGCAGCTGCGGGAGGCGGACACGGCCATCCAAAACCTGCTGAACGCCATCCAGCAGGGCATCCTCACGAAATCCACCAAAAGCCGTTTGGAGGAATTGGAGGCCACAAAAGAGGAACTGGAAACGAGGATCGCCTGCGAGAAGCTGGCGAAGCCCAAGGTGAGCGCCGAGTTCATGACCTTCTGGCTCCACCGCTTCCGCAAGCTTGATGTGCGGCAGAAGTCCCACCGAAAGATGTTGATTGATACTTTCATCAACGCCATTTTCCTGTATGATGATAAATTGGTGATAACCTTCAACTACAAGGACGGGACGGACACCATCACCTTTGATGACCTCAAGACCGCCCTTGCCGACTTGAAAACAGGTTCGGATTTGGATTGCTCAACGGCACCACGTCGGAGCAAGCTTTGTATCGCTTGCTCCGACTTTTTTAAAGTCAGAGCGCGCTCACGCCGCTGCTCCTCCTTTCCAAACCGCAACCGCTATGCTGGGTTGCGGTTTGGGGCCGCCGCTTCGCGGCAGTTTTGTTTTTTCCTGGAAAATATCGATTTTAACCGTTCATTCCAGAATAGAAGGCAACTGCGAAAGCAGTTGCCTTTTATTCTGGGTTCCGGCGGCTCTTAGCCGCCTCCATCCCTCAGAACAATCCGCTGATGCGGCCGTTCTCATCCACGTCGATCCGCTCCGCCGCCGGGACCTTGGGCAGGCCCGGCATGGTCATGATGTCCCCGGTCAGGGCCACCAGGAAGCCCGCGCCGGCGGACACCTTGATGTTCCGCACGGTGACAGTGAAGCCCCGGGGCGCCCCCAGCAGGGCCGGATCATCAGAAAAGCTGTACTGGGTCTTGGCCATGCAGATGGGCAGGCCGCCGAAGCCCAGGTCCGTCAGCCGCTGGGCCTGCTTTTTGGCGGTGGGCGTCAGCGCCACGCCGTCGGCGTGATACACCCGGCGGCAGATGGCCTCCAGCTTGTCCTCGATGGAACCCTCCAGGGCGTAGCTGTAATGGAAGTCCGCGGGCTCCTCGCACAGGCGTACCACTTCCTCCGCCAGAGCCGTGCCGCCGGCACCGCCCTTGGCCCACACCTCGCTGAGAGCCACATTCACCCCAAGCTCTCTGCATTTTTCTTCCACCAATTTCAGCTCTGCCGCCGTGTCTGTTGGGAAGGCATTGATGGCCACCACGCAGGGCAGGCCGAACACGTTTTTGATGTTGTCCACGTGCTGGAGCAGGTTGGGCAGGCCCTTTTCCAGGGCCTCCAGGTTCTCCTGGTTCAGCTCCGCCTTGGCGGCGCCGCCGTGGTGCTTCAGAGCCCGGACCGTGGCCACGACCACCACCGCGTCTGGCTTCAGCCCCGCCATGCGGCACTTGATGTCCAGGAATTTCTCCGCCCCCAGGTCCGCGCCGAAACCCGCCTCGGTGATGGCATAGTCCCCCAGCTTCAGGGCCATCCGGGTGGCGGTGACGGAGTTGCAGCCGTGAGCGATGTTGGCAAAGGGACCGCCGTGGATCAGGGCCGGGGTATGCTCCAGGGTCTGGACCAGGTTGGGCTTCAGGGCGTCCTTCAGCAGGGCCGCCATAGCCCCCTCCGCCTTCAGGTCATGGGCGGTCACCGGGTCGCCGGCATAGGTGTAGCCCACCACGATCCGGCCCAGCCGGGCCTTCAGGTCCGGGATGTCCAACGCCAGGCACAGCACCGCCATGACCTCGCTGGCCACGGTGATGTCGAAGCCGTCCTCCCGGGGCACGCCCTGCATCCGGCCCCCCAGGCCGTCCACGATGTTCCGGAGCTGCCGGTCGTTCATATCCACGCACCGCCGCCAGGTGATCTGCTTGGGGTCGATGCCCAGGGCGTTGCCCTGCTGGATGTGGTTGTCCAGCATCGCCGCCAGCAGGTTGTTGGCGGCGCCGATGGCGTGGAAGTCCCCGGTGAAGTGGAGGTTGATGTCCTCCATGGGGATCACCTGGGCATAGCCGCCGCCGGCGGCACCGCCCTTGATGCCGAACACCGGTCCCAGGGACGGCTCCCGCAATGCCACCACGGCGTTTTTGCCGATCCGCCGCAGGCCGTCCGCCAGGCCCACCGTGGTGGTGGTCTTGCCCTCTCCCGCCGGGGTGGGGGTGATGGCGGTCACCAGCACCAGTTTGCCGTCCGGCCGGTCCGTCTCCTTCAAAAACCGGTAGTCAATCTTGGCCTTGTACCGGCCATAGGGCTCAAGATACGCCTCCTCCACCCCGCAGGCCTCCGCCACGGCGGTGATGGGCAGCGGCTTTGCCTCCTGCGCGATCTCGATGTCGCTTTTCATGGTCATCTCTGCCTCCTGTCTCCTCTGCGGGCCGCCTGTCCGGCCCGGCTGTTCTCCCTTTCGATTATACCGGCTGCCGCGGCCAAACGCAACTGTCCCGGCCAAAATCCTCCGGTTTTCGAATCTCTCCGCGGAAATCCCGGCCGTTCCCCTGTCCGGCCCCGGCGCCCCGCTCCCCCTGCTATCAGCTGGAACGATAGCCGGTTGATGGAGATTCCCTCTGGTCAGTTCACCGGCGAAGATGCTATAATATTGCACAGAGAAGGGTGGCTTTTTCTTTTTGAAACTGTGTATTCAGACGAATCGAGGTGTATGATAAGAGAAAAGAGGACTTAAGGAGGTACGTACATGGAAACTCTGGAGAAAAAGGGCAAAGGCTCCGCGCTGTTCCCGTTCCTGCTGTTTATCATCATCTACCTGGGGGCTGGTCTGTATTTCCAGTTCAAGGATGTAGAGATGGCCTTCTATCAGTTCCCCTCTGTTACTGCCATGTTCCTTGCGGTGCTGCTGGCCTTCTTCCAAGGCAAGGGCACCATCGATCAGAAGTTCGCGGTTTTCGCCCGCGGCGCCGCCAATGAAAACGTCCTGACCATGCTGATGATCTACATCCTGGCCGGTGCGTTCTCCACCGTGGCCAGCGCCATGGGCGGCGTGGACGCCACGGTGAACATGGGCCTCAGCATCGTCCCCGTGCACTTCCTGGCCGCCGGTGTGTTTGTGATCTCCGCCTTCATGGGTACCGCCACCGGCACCTCCATGGGCACCATCAGTGCCATCGTTCCCATCGCCGTGGGCGTGGCGGACAAGGCGGGCCTGAGCCTGCCTCTGTTCCTGGGCGCCTGCGTGGGCGGCGCCATGTTCGGCGACAACCTGTCCATGATCTCGGACACCACCATCGCCGCCACCCGCACCCAGGGCTGTGAGTTGCGGGACAAGTTCAAGGTGAACTTCTGGATCGCCCTGCCCGCCGCTCTCATCACCATCGTCGTTCTGCTGATCGTGGGCAGACCGGACGCCGTGGCCGAGATGGGCGATCTGTCCTTCAACGTCATCAAGGTCCTGCCCTATGTGGCGGTCCTGGTGCTGGCGCTGATCGGCATGAACGTGTTCCTGGTGCTGACCATCGGCATCTTCGCGGCCGGCATCATCGGCCTGGCCCTGGGCGACCTGTCCGTCCCCCTCTTCGCCCAGAGCATCTGGGACGGCTTCACCAGCATGAACGAGGTGTTCTTCCTGTCCCTGTTCTGCGGCGGCATGTCGGAGATGATCGCCCATAACGGCGGCATCGCCTGGCTGATCGAGAAGCTGGGCCACATGATGAAGGGCAACAAGTCCGCCCAGGTGGGCATTGCGGCCCTGGTCTCCCTGGCGGACTGCGCCACGGCCAACAACACGGTGGCCATCATCGTCAGCGGCCCCATGGCCAAGGACATGAGCCGGATCCACAAGGTGGACCCCCGCCGCTCCGCCTCTTTGCTGGATGTGTTCTCCTGCGTGCTGCAGGGCATCATCCCCTGGGGCGCCCAACTGCTGACCGCCGCCAGCCTCACGGCCGTGTACGGCGTGGCCATGAGCCCCATGGATATTCTACCCCACATGTGGTACTGCTGGATCCTGGCCGTCGTGGGCATCCTCTCCATCTTCATCCCCTTTGCTGACGGCATCTGCCGCAAGGATCCCTGGAACTGGGAGTACGACGTGGCGGAGTCCGGCGTGGCCGCCAAGAAGGCCGTGCTGGAGCTGGAGCGCCAAGAGGCCGCCCAGACCACCATCTGATCTGTTTCTCTCCCATCAAACCCCCTGGCACCATAAGGTGCCAGGGGGTTCTCTGTCAGTGCGCTGCCGCGCCCGGGTCCTGCATCCCTCTGGTAAAGGCGATGGCATCCGCCAGCGCCTCCTCCAGCAGCTGGAGGAACCGCTCCGTCATGGGGGCGGGCCTGCTCCGGACGTGGATCCACCCCAGGTGGATGGAGGTCTTTCCCACCAGCGGGATGGTGACCACCCTGCCGTCCGCCTGCTCCCTGGACAGCAGGCCGCTTCCCGTGGTGAAGGCGTCCGTCACAGCCAGCACGGCCATGGCCGCGCCCCGGTTGTTCACGCTGATGTATTTGGCCGGCTTTTTCAGGGTGGCCATGGGATACTCCTCAAAGAAGTCGGAGGCCACCCCCTGGTCGTGTTCAAAGGCCACATAGGGGTATCCGTCCAAGTCCTCCTCCGTCAGGCTGGGCAGGGACGCCAGCGGGTGGCCCTGCCGCAGATAGACGCAGGGGGAGACAGCGGCCAGCTCGTGGAAGTCCAGCTCCCGGGCCTCCAGCAGCTTTCGGATGATCCGCTCCGTCAGATCCGTCAGGCAGATGATGCCCACGTCAGCCCGGTGGTCATAGACGTCGTCGATGACGCCGTCCATCCCGGTCTCCCGCATCCCAAAGCGGAAGCGGTTTTCCTCCGCCGTCCGAAGCAGCCGCAAAAAGGCGTCCGACACAAAGGGATACCGCTGGCTCGAGACGGAAAACTGCACCGGCGCGGCACTGTTCCGGGCCTCGCCGTACAGCCCCTCGATCTGCCGCTTCTGCTCCAGCAGAGAGACGGCGTAGCTGAGGAATTCCTTCCCCTCCGGCGTGAACTCCACGCCCCGGTTGCTGCGGGTCAGCAGCGTGATCCCCAGCTCGCCCTCCAGCTCCCGCACGGCTGTGGAAATGCCGGATTGGGAGAGAAACAGCTTCTGGGCCGCCTTGTTGATGGAGCCGCATTTGGAGATCTCCACCACGTACTCCAGCTGTTGGAAGGTCATTGCGGACCAAGCCCCCTTTGACAGTTTGCTGATGTCTCCCATTATACCGATTTTTCCGGCCCTGTCAAATCGCTATCAAAAAAACTGCGAACGAATCCGGCAAAACACGTATTAACGGTTTTTCTCCAACCGTGCTATGCTATGAGTAGAACCAAACAAAACAGTCCCTTCGCTCCCGCCGATTTTATGGTCAATATTACCTCTTATTCCGCTGAATCCACAGAAGCCTTCCCCTTCCCCCCTTCTCTTCCCCATACCCCTGCATTTTTCTGTTTGATAGCAGAAATTTTGAGAGCAGGCTCAAAAGGACCGCCACAGGCGGGTCCGGGCCCCATCTGTGAGAAAGGAAGATTGACTGTATGAGCACCGAGAAAAAGTTAGGCTTTGCCACCCGTCAGATCCACGCCGGCCATATGGAGAACGCCGCCGGCTCACTGTGCGCCCCCATCTATCAGACCTCCACCTTTGCCTTCTCCACCGTGGAGCAGGGCGGCGCCCGCTTTGCCGGTGAGGAGGGCGGATACATCTACTCCCGCCTGGGCAACCCCACCCTGGGGGCCGTGGAGGAAAAGCTGGCCTCTCTGGAGGGCGGCGAGGCCGCCATGGCGGCGGCCTCCGGCATGGGCGCCATCTCCTCGGCGCTGTGGAGCTCCGTGGTGGCCGGGGATGAGATCGTGGCCGACGAGACTCTGTACGGCTGCACATACGCCCTGCTGAACCACGGCATGACCAAGTTCGGCGTGAAGGTCACCCTGACGGATCTGTCCGACCTTGAGAATCTGAAGAAGAACCTGACCGACAAGACCAAGGTGGTGTATTTCGAGACCCCCTGCAACCCCACGCTGAAGCTGCTGGACATCGCGCTGATCGCCAAAACCGCCCATGACTTCAACCCCGAGATCCGGGTCATCGTGGACAACACCTTCTGCACGCCGTACCTGCAGCGGCCGCTGGAGCTGGGAGCCGACGTGGTGGTCCACAGCGCCACCAAGTACCTCAACGGCCACGGCGACGTGATCGCCGGCATTGTCATCGGCAAGGCGGATTTCATCGGCCAGTGCCGGATGTTCGGCCTCAAGGATATGACCGGCGCCGTCATGAGCCCCTTTGACGCTTTCCTGATCGCCCGGGGCCTGAAGACCCTGGACATCCGCATGGAGCGGCACTGCGCCAACGCCAAAAAAGTGGTGGGGTTCTTCTCCAGCCACCCGGCGGTGGACAAGGTCTACTACCCCGGCCTGGACAGCTTCCCCGGCCACGAGATCGCGGCCAAGCAGATGAAGCTGCCCGGCGGCATGATCTCCATTGAGCTGAAGGCCGACAAGGCTGCCACCGCCGCGGCCCTGAACAAGCTGGAGCTGTGCACCATCGCCGTCTCCCTGGGCGACGCGGAGACTCTGGTGGAGCATCCCGCCACCATGACCCACTCCACCTATACCTCCGAGGAGCTGGCCGCCGCCGGAATCTCCGAGGGCCTGGTCCGCATCAGCGTGGGCCTGGAGGACCCGGAGGACGTGATCGCCGATTTCAAGCAGGCGCTGGACACCCTGCTGTAACAGATTCCGCCGCGGAGCCGTCCTGTTCTCCCAGGAAACCGCTCTCCGCCGCAGCCGCATACCTCCTTCCTCCCCGCGATCCCCCTGGACGGGGAGACAAAAGGGACCTGGCCGCAAGCCAGGTCCCTTTTGTCTCCCCCGGCGGCTCTGGGCCCCGGTCAGCGATGTCTCCGGAAGAGCTCCGGCAGCTTCCAGCCCCGGCGCTTTTTCTGGTGTTCCGTGGCCTGCATCTGGGGCGGGTTGTCCAGATAGTACTGCTGCACGGAGACCACCGGGCCTCCTTTTGCCTCCAGCCGGACGAACCGGCCGTCCGGCTGGAGACGCCGGGCCTTCACATTGTCCCCCAGCAGCCGGGCCAGATAGTCGGAGAGGAAGTCCCGCACCTCCGGGCTCTCCACCGGGCAGGCGATCTCCACCCGCCGCTCCTGGTTCCGGGTCATGATGTCCGCGGAGGATAAGTACATCTGCCGCAGGGGCCCCTCTCCGAAGCAGTATATCCGGGAGTGCTCCAAAAACCGGCCCACGATGCTGGTGACCGTGATGTGGTCCGTCTTGCCCGGCACACCGGGCACCAGGCAGCAGATGCCCCGGACGATCAGGTCGACCCGCACTCCTGCCTGGGAGGCCTCCGCCAGCTTGTCGATCAGCTCCCGCTCCGTGACGGCGTTGGTCTTGAGGATGATCCGCCCCCGCTCGCCCCGGGCGATCTCCCCGTCGATGAGCCGCAGCAGCGTCTGCTTCAGGGACACCGGCGCCACCAGAAGCCTGTCATAGCTGCCCCGCAGGTCGCCGATCAGCATATTCTGGAAGAAGGCCACGCCGTCCGCCGCGATGGCCCGGTCCGCCGTCATCAGGGAGAAATCCGTGTACAGGGCAGCGGTCTTTTCGTTGTAGTTGCCGGTGCCGATCTGGGTCACATAGGACAGGCCGTTCTTCTCCTGCCGGGTGATGAGGCAGATCTTGCCGTGGCACTTGTAGCCCACCGGGCCGTAGATCACCCGGCATCCCGCCTCCTCCAGCTCCTGGGCCCAGGTGATGTTGTTGCCCTCGTCAAACCGGGCCCGCAGCTCCACCAGGACAGTGACGGACTTGCCGTTTTCCGCCGCCGCGCACAGATGCTTGATGACGGCGGATTTCTTGGCCACCCGGTAAATGGTCATCTGGATGGACACCACCGCCGGGTCCGCGGCGCTCTGGCGCAGCAAATCCAGAAAGGGCTGCATGGAGTGGTAGGGGTAGAACAGCAGCACGTCCCGCTGGCGGATCTGCTCCCACATGGGCACCTCCCGGTCCAGATAGGCGGGATAAGCCGGGGCGTGGGGCGGATAGAACAGGCCGCTGTCCAGGCTGTCCAGCTGATAGGCGTATTTGAGCACCAGCGGGCAGGCGCAGACGTAGCTCTGTTCCGGCGCCAGCTTCAGCCGCTGCAGCAGCATGGTCCGCAGGGCCGGAGCCTCCCCCTGCATCTCCAGCCGCACCGGGGCCAGCCGCTCCCGCTGGCGCAGCAGCTTGGTCATCTGGGTCCGCAGGTCCAGGTCCTCCTGGTCCATGGCCTCGTCATAGCTCAGGTCTGCGTTCCGGGTAACGGACACCACCGCCTGCTCCTCCACCTGATAGATCTTGAAGATCTTCCGCAGATGGTGGGCCAGGATCTCCTCCGTCCGCACAAAGGCGCCGGGGCGGCCCGGCAGCAGCACGATGGGCGGCACCACGTCCGGCACCCCCACGATGCCCAGCCGCCGCTTGTCCCCCTCCCGCAGCAGGGCCGCGGCATACAGGGTCTTGTTCTTCAGATGGGGAAAGGGATGGCTGGGGTCGATGATCTGGGGCATCAGCAGGGGGCGCATGGTCTCCCGGTACCAGGTGCGCACATACTCCCGCTCCCCGTTTTTCAGCTCCTTGTAGGGGATGTCCACCACGCCGTGCTCCGCCAGGGCCGCCATCAGACCCTGATACACCTGGTCCCGCTGGCGGATCAGCGGCACCACGGCGGCGTAGATCCGCCGCAGCTGCTCCGCCGGGGAGAAGCCGCCCTTGTTCTCCTGGGAGTTGGGCGCCACCAGGGCCAGGTCCGTCAGGCTCCCCACCCGCACCATGAAAAATTCATCCAGGTTGCTGGTGAAAATAGAGAGAAATCGGAAGCGCTCCATCAGCGGCACCGACGGGTCTGCCGCCTCCTCCAGCACCCGCTGGTCAAAGGCCAGCCAGCTCAGCTCCCGGTTCTGGGTATAGCTCAGGTCCCAGCGTTCAGCAGTTTGTGACACAAATATCCCTCCCTGACGCCGTAGGGGCTGATATACAGCTCCTTCCGGCACAGCTTGTCCGTCAGTGTATTCATCAGCATCAGGCCCGGCAGGATGGTGTGCACCCGGTCCGGGCAGTTCCGCAGGATCAGCTTCCTGGCCCGGTGGTCCCGCTTCAGCAGCAGCCCCGTCAGGCCGTGGACCTCCGCCGGGGTCAGCAGCCGGTTCCCCGCCGGCTTTTCCAGCCAAGCGTTGGCGATTTTCAGCACCGCCCGGGCAGTGCCGCCCACGCCGCAGACCTTGTCCGCCCGGTGCTCCGGCAGGCGGGCCTGCTTCAGCGCGTCCGCCACCGTCTCCCGGATCTTCTCCAGCTCCTTCTTTTTGGGCCACAGGCCGTCCACGCACAGGTTGAACAGCTCCAGGGAGCCCATGGGCAGGCTCTGGGCCCGCCGGATCTCCCCGCCCCGGACCTCCAGGATCTCCGTGCTGCCGCCGCCGATGTCAAAGACCGCGCCGTCCCGCAGCGGAGTGGCCAGCTGGGTGCCGTAGTAGCCCAGCTTGGCCTCCAGCTCGCCGGAGATCACATCCACCACCACGCCGGTGGCCTCCCGGATCCACTCCACCGCCTCCTCAGTGTTGCGGATGTTCCGCAGGGACGCGGTGGCAAACACGTGGGGCGCCTCCAGGTCGAACTGCCGCAGCAGCGCCTGAAAGTCCTGGATCGCTCCGCAGGCCCGCTGGATTCCCTCCGGCGAGAGCGTCCCCTTGTGGACGTAGCTGACCAGACCGGCCATCTCCTTTTCTGAGAACAGCAGTTCAAAGCCGCCGTCCGGCAGGATGTGGTATACGGACAGGCGGATGGTGTTGGACCCCAGGTCCACAATGGCGATCTTCATGGGCGGCAGAACTCCTTTTTTCCCGCGCCGATGCAAAAGCGCGGTATTTCACATATAACAGATTGGCATCGTCAGATGAAATCGAAAAGCGCCTTTCCGTTAAATGTATGTAAAATCCGCCGCCATCGGAGCCGGGTCTGCGGAAATTCCCCGGAACCATAGATTGCCCGGAATCTCCCGCTCTCATGTCCGCTGATTTTTCCCCGCCCCGCCAGGAGGCATAAAAACAGCGGCTGCCGAAAGACGCCCCCGCAAAAGGACAACAAAAAACCAATTTTGCGCATCAGCGTGGAAGGGCCTGCGGAAAATCCGCAGGCCCTTCTTTTTGCGCACATCAGAAAAGGGCGAAAACAGCCGGTTAACTGTCCTCGCCCCCGCTATTTGAGAAGTGCTGCGAAAAACGATCTCTCGATACGGGTTAAGCCCCAGCCGTATATGGGGAAAATGAGGGCATGTGGTGTTCCATATGCCCTCATTTTGGCCTATGCTTCAAAAAACAACTTCCGAAATTTGGATGCAGTTAAATTGCAGTGATGCAAATATTGTTGTGGCTTTTTCTATCCGCTTGTGGTATGTTGTCTTGCTACAAGGGGGTAGGATAATATGCGCAATACACTGAAACTGCTGTATGATAGATTTTATACACCTGTGCCCATGGCAGAAGCTGAACAGGAAATTGAAGTTTGCCACCGTCAGCTCATCGAGCGACTGGAAAAACCGGAGAGAAAACTGGTGCTGCGGATCATGGATACCCAGAATCTAATGGCAGAAGAGCGCTCCATGGACAGTTTCCTCTGTGGCTTTCACCTGGCTTTGGAAATGGCAAACGAATTGAATTGCTATAAACAGGACAGGCAGTCATTGCCAGCTGAAGAAGATGAGACAGATGCCGGTTCTGATGATTGTAACAGGAAGCAGTAGGCATTTAGCACATCTCACCTATACACCTGCCAGGTATATCTCGATGAGAGCCTCCTCCACACTGCTCTCCCGGCGACGATACCGCTCAATAATAGCGGTCTCAAAGGATATCCCCTTGAGCTTGGGCACCTTGAGGGTGACATCCCCGGAAGTGGTGGTGAGGTTGCGGCTGTAGTGGCCGCTGCGGCAGCCCTGGCGCTGTTCATTGCGCTCGGGTAGTGTCAAGAGTTATGCGCAAATTTGATTTGGCTCTGGCAGAAATTTATTTCAGGGGGCGGGTTCACGCCCCTTGGTTACCTTCCAGCGGACAGGGCGCAAAGGGTCAAGGGCGGCGGTACGC
>CDZK01041234.1_pt1 | contig 25332 bp, 16 predicted proteins | sample 557401 | NCBI WGS metagenome assembly CDZK01 (sample SAMEA3182108, study PRJEB8094) | gut metagenome | biome: human; feature: gut; material: Stool; isolation source: human stools | place: Canada | collected 2013-04-25 | reverse complement strand
TTTTCACTTGTGCATTTCCATGGCAGGGGCACCGGAAAATCAGGAATTTTCCGGTACCGGACAACTGGCGTCGCAGTTTCTCAAAGCATTGGCCTGGTCTGCCGGCCCGCTGCTGGGTGCCTCCACGGTGGCCGGTGTAGCGGCCACGTTTTTGCAGACCAAGATGCTGGTGGCTGGAGAGGCCCTGCGGCCCAAGTTCAGCCGCATTGACCCCATCCAGGGATTCAAGCGGTTATTTTCCCTGCGCAGCCTGGTGGAGGCGTTTAAGGGGATCTTGAAGATCCTGGTGCTGCTCTATCTGATTTACAGCTTTCTCCGGGGCGTGGTGGGGACGTTTCCCAAGCTGATGTTTACGGATGTGGCTTCCGGCGGAGCGTATCTGATGGATTTGGCGGTTCAGATGGCGATTCGAATTGCTGTGGCCTATGCTGTTCTGGCCGGCGCGGATTTCCTCTACCAGTGGTGGGACTATGAGCGTCAGCTGCGGATGTCCAAACAGGAGATCAAAGAGGAGTTCAAACAGACCGAGGGCGATCCCCAGGTAAAAGGGAAGATCAAAGAACTTCAGCGGAAGATGGCTCAGTCCCGTATGATGCAGAATGTGCCTCAGGCGGATGTGGTCATCCGAAACCCCACACACTTTGCCGTGGCCCTGCGCTACAAGCCGGAAAAAGATTCCGCTCCTGTGGTAGTGGCCAAGGGGCAGGATTCTCTGGCATTGCGCATCGTCAAGGCAGCAGAGGAGGCCAAGGTGGCTGTGGTGGAGAATGTGCCTCTGGCCCGGGCCCTCTATGCCTCTTCGGAAGTGGGGAGGGAGATTCCCCCGGAGCTGTACAACGCAGTGGCGGAGGTACTGGTGTACCTTTACCGTCTCAACGATAAAAAGTAAGACGCAACAACAGATCGCAAAGGGATTATGAAACGAATTTTAAACAATGCCATATCGCTGATGGTGGTGGTCATCGTATTGTTTCTGGTGATCCCGCTGCCAGCTCCGGTGCTGGATGTCCTGATTATCCTGAATATCTCTCTGTCCATTATGATCCTCATGATCACCATGAGCATCTCCGAGCCGTTGGAGTTTTCCATCTTTCCCTCACTGCTGCTGGTGACCACACTGTTCCGGTTGGGATTGAACGTCTCCTCCACCCGGCTGATTCTCCGGGACGGCGGCGAGGCCGGCATCGTCATCAAAGCCTTCGGCAACCTGATTACCCAGGGAAACATCGTCATCGGCGTGTTGATCTTCCTCATCATCGTTCTGGTGCAGTTCATCGTCATCACAAAGGGCGCCGAGCGGGTGTCTGAGGTGGCGGCCCGTTTCACCCTGGATGCTATGCCGGGCAAGCAGATGGCCATTGACGCAGATTTGAGTTCCGGTCTTATCGATGAAAAAGAGGCCCGGATGCGCCGCTATAAGATCCAGAAGGAAGCGGATTTCTACGGCGCAATGGACGGCGCCACCAAAATTGTCAAGGGCGACGCCATCATGTCGCTGATTATTACTGCCATCAACTTTGTGGCAGGACTGATTATTGGTGTGGTTCAGGGCGGGAGCGATATTGCCACCGTGCTCAATGTGTACTCCATTGCCACCATCGGCGACGGCCTGGTATCTCAGCTGCCGGCGCTGATGATCTCCACCGCCACCGGCATGATCGTCACCCGGTCCGTGTCCGACGGCAGCCTCAACACCGATGTTATCAGCCAGTTCAAGGCTCAGCCCCGGGCCATTTTATCCACCGGTGTAATTTTGCTGCTGCTGGGGTTCTTCCCCGGGACTCCCACGCTGCCGCTGCTGTTGGTAGGCGGCGTTCTCAGCGCTACCGGCGCAGTGGGCAATCGGAAAATGGAGGAGGTCCGGGCCCAGGAGATCGCCCAGCAGTCCCAGGCCGAACAGCCGTCGCCTGGAGCGGAGACTGCCGGCGGAGAGGCGGAATACTTCAAGGACATCAGCAATGTCTACTCCCTTTTGCCGGTGGAGCCGATTGAAATGGAGTTTGGTTACAGCCTGATCCCGCTGGTGGATGAAAGCAGCGGCGGAAAGCTCATCAGCCGCATCGTCATTTTCCGCCGACAGTATGCCCAGGACATGGGCTTTGTGGTTCCGTCCATCCGCCTGCATGATGGAGCGGCTCTGGGCACCAATCAATATGTGATCCGTATCCGGGGTGAAGAGGTGGCCCGGGGTGAGGTACTGGTGGATTACTACCTGGCCTTGGAACCGCCCAATCCCAGCGGAGAGATCGACGGCATCGAGACTATCGAGCCTGCCTATGGAATTCCTTCCCGGTGGATTTTACCGGAGAACAAGGAGATGGCGGAGATCTACGGCTATACCGTCATTACGCCGCTGACGGTGATGCTCACCCACCTGACCGAGGTCATCAAAAAGCACGCCTATGAATTGCTGGGCCGCACCGAGACCATGCAGCTGGTAGAGAACCTGAAAAAGACGGAGCCCGAGCTGGTGGCAGACGCCATTCCGGGGGTCATCTCGTACAGCGGTCTGGAAAAAGTCCTGCGGGCACTACTTAAGGAGGGCGTCCCCATTCGGGACCTGGGGCTGATTTTGGAAGCTATCGTGGATGCGGGACCCAACCGGGATCCCGACATCCTTACCGAACAGGTCCGGGGCCGCCTGAGCCGGACCATCACCCGACGTTTTTGTGAAAATGGACAGATGCGGGTGGTCACGCTGGACGCCGAAGTGGAAAAGAAGATTCTCAGCGCCCTGACCAAAAACGATCAGGGAGTCTATCTGGCCCTCAGTCCGGATGTGATGCAGCAGATCATGACGCAGCTGGGTGAGCTGCGCAAAAAGTTCCAGGAGCTGTCCCAGACGCCCATCGTGCTCACAAGCCAGGTCATCCGGGTGTATCTCAGCCGCATGATTACCCAATTCTACCCGGATTTCTATGTGCTCTCCTTCAGTGAGATCACCAGTAACGTACAGATCCAAGCCATCGGCAATATTACGCTGCAGCCCCAGCAGACACAGCCCTAAGGAGAAAGGAGGGACGGGGACCAATGGAACAGGCAGTGGCCGTACAGGCCTCCCAGAAAACCATCCGGACCACCCTTTCCCGGGAGGAGGCAGAAAAGCTGGATAACCAGTCTCTGCTGCTCCTCTATAAAGAGACAGGTGACCAGGAACTCAAGTGGATGCTGGTCCTTCGTTTTACGGACCTGGTGCGCAGAACAGCCGCCCAGGCGACTGGCATTTACAGCAGTTTTGCCCAACTGGACGATATTGTGCAGGAGGGGTTACTGGTGCTGCTGAACGCGGTGGACAAGTTCGATCCCTCTCAGAACGTCAAATTTGAGACATATGTTTCCAAGCGTCTGCGGGGCATGATCTTAGACCTTGCCCGCAAGCAGGATTGGCTGCCGCGTCAGGTGCGCCAGAAGGCCACCCAGCTCAACCGGGCGGTGGACGAGCTGTCTGTCAAGCTGGGTCGGGATCCCGAGAGCAATGAGGTTGCGGATTATCTGGGACTCACCCGTGAGCAGTACGACGCCCTGGTGTCTGAGACTGCTGTCACTGGCCTGGTATCCTTTGAGGCGGTTCTGGACGCCTGCGGCAGCGCTGCTGAAAAATCTCTGGCGCAAGAAGAACAAATGGATTCGCCTCAGGAGGAATTTGAAAACCAGGAGTTCCACAGGGTCCTGGCTAAGAACATCTCCTCCCTACGGGAAAACGAGCAGATCGTACTCTCGCTCTACTATGAAAAAGAGCTGAACATGAAGGAAATCGCCCAGGTGATGGGTGTAAGTGCAGCCCGGGTCTCTCAGATCCACAGCCGGGCACTGCAGCGTCTGCGGGAGAAAATGAAGCAGTACCTGGAAGCGTAAGGGTGAAACGGAAAGGAACGGTTTGATATGACAAAGGGATTTTATAATCTGACCTCCGGGATCCTGTCCCAGACTCGGCGGCTGAATGTGATCGGCAACAATATGACCAATCTCTCCACTGCCGGATACAAGGCGGAGACCTATACAGACAAGACCTTTCAGGAGGTCCTTATCAGCCGGGTGGGAAACAAGGATAAAAGCGGCGCTGCAGTGATCGGCAGCGAGAGCTATATCCTGGCGCCGGACCAGCTTTATGTGGACTATACCCAGGGAAGCTTTCAGGAAACGGGGATGCCATTGGATTTTGCCATCCAGGGAGACGGATTTTTTGCCGTTCAGACAGATACCGGCGTAGAGTATACCCGGGACGGAAATTTCTCTCTGAATGACCAGGGACAGCTGTGCCTGAGCGGTCATGGTCTGGTGCTGGGGGCAGACGGCGCTCCCATTACGCTCTCATCCGACCGCATCCGCGCCGACGGCAATGGCCGGATTTACGACCAGGGCTCCGGAAGTTATCTGGGGCAGATCGGGGTCTACACATTTCCGGACAACGGTCAACTTGCCAAGGGAGAGAGCGGGCTGTTTCAGGCCAACGGCCAACAGGCCCAGGCGGCCCAGACACCCTCTGTGCTCTGGAAGTACACGGAGGACTCCAACGTGGATATGCTGCGGGAGATGACGCAGATGCTTACGGCGCAGCGGACGCTTCAAGGCGGTGCCCAGGTGCTCAAGCTGTATGATTCCCTGCTGACCAAGGCCACCTCTGAGGTGGGCAGACTTTGAGAAAGGACGGCGATGAGCCATGATTCAGGCATTTTATAGTGCCGCCGTGGGAGCACAGCAGCAGATGCGGAGCATGGATGTCCATGCCAATAATATTTCCAATGTCAATACTTACGGCTTCAAGGCCCAGATGCCTGCATTCCAGACGCTGATGTATGGAATGCTGGACGGCGCCAACGGCAATCAGCTGCCCAGAGGCAGCGGCAGCGCTCTGGCCATGACCGGCAGCGATTTTTCCTCCGGCCCCTTGGAGCAGACTGGCCGCAATCTGGATTATGCCATTGTGGGGGACGGCTTTTTTGCCCTTCATGACCCTGTGAGCGGAGAGATCTCCTTTACCCGAGACGGCTCCTTCACACTCGCCCCCTTCCAGGTACAGCAGACAGATGACAGTGCGCAGGCAGCTGCGGATAACGGGACGCAGGAACCCACTGTGGAGACCCGCTACTATCTCTCCGACGGAGAGGGGCGCCAGGTGCTGGGAACAGACGGATATCCCATTGAGGTGACGGACCCGTCGGCGGATCTTCCGGTGGGTGTGTTTTCCATCCAGTACCAGGACGGACTGGAGCGGGCAGGCGGTGAGCGGTTTTTGATGAACGACAAAAATGGATCTGTCTGGATGAGTACCGCGAAACTTCAGCGGGGCTGCTTGGAAAGCTCCAATGCGGACTTGGCCACGGAACTGACCGGTGTCATCGAAGCACAGCGCTCTTACAGCTATGCGCTGAAGATGGTCACCACGGCGGATGAGGTGGAAACCACAGTCAATGACTTGGCCAACGGATAAACGGGGGACGCTATGAAGACGTATGAGGAATTGAACGGTCTGGAACTGGATGCAATCCGGGAGATCGGCAGCATCGGTACCGGCAATGCCGCCACGGCACTTTCCAGTATACTGGGCCGAGAGGTGCGCATCAGCATGCCCGAAGTGCGGATCATGGGGTATAACGAGGCGATCGACTGGATCGGCGGACCGGAGATCATCACCGCCGGCGTTCTGGTGCGGATGTCCGGTGAGATCAATGGCATCATGCTCTCCGTCCAGCAAATGGAGTTTGTGAATCTGGTGCTGGAGCAGATGGTAGGTAGGACCATCGCCCGATACGAGGACCTGTCGGAGCTGGACCGCTCGGCTCTGTCTGAGGTGGGGAATATCATGATCTCCACGTTTATCAACGCCCTTTCCGGGCTGGCGGACATCACCACTCGGCTGACGGTGCCTGCCTTTGCTGTAGATATGCAGGGGGCCATTTTGACAGTGCCCATGGCGGAGTTCGGCGGACAGTCGGACTACATCATGACCATCGGTGCGGATTTCCTTTGTGACGGGAGAACGGTCCCATGCCGGCTGCTGCTTTCCCCGGATATTCGCTCACTGAATTTTCTGCTGAAAAAGCTGGGGGTTTTGGATGGATAAAAAGCTGGTGGTAGGCATCGCGGATATGAAAATGGCCCGGGGAGAGGGGATGCTCATTACGTATGCTCTGGGGTCTTGCGTGGGGATCTGTTTGTATGATCCTCTGATCCGACTGGCGGCACTGGTACACGTGATGCTGCCGCTCAACATGGAGACCAACCGGAAGTCCCCCCTGAAATATGCAGACACCGGCATCCGGGAGACCCTGCGGCAAATGGAAGGGCAGGGAGCCATGCGGCTCCGGATCGTGGCCAAAATAGCTGGCGGTGCCAGAATGTTTGACGTGCCGGGCGGGGGAAACCTGGGCAATATCGGCCAGCGCAATATCGAAAGTGCCCACCTGGTCCTGCGCAAGGAAGGTGTTCGTCTGCTGCGGGAGGATGTGGGAGGAACGACTGCCCGAACGCTGCTCTTTGATACGGAGTCCGGACAGGCCTGTGTACGGAGCTTCGGAAAACCGGAACTGATTTTTTAAAGATTTACCAGGAAGGAACACACATAGAAAGTTGGGATAAGCATGGCAAATGAAAAAAAGGACGGCATCTTGCTGGAGACCGGCACCAATGAAATTGAGATCATGGAGTTTACCATCAATGACAACCTCTTTGGGATCAATGTGGCCAAAGTGCGGGAGATCATGCTCTCTGACACGGTAAAGCCCATGCCTCATGTGCATCCAGCAGTGGAGGGGATCTTCAAGCCCCGGGATATTGTCATCACCGTCGTGGACCTTCCCAAATATCTGACGGACCACGAGTGCCCCAAGGGACCCAAGGATCTGTTTATCATCACGAATTTTAACAAGATGTTCATAGCCTTCCGGGTGCATAGCGTGGTGGGGATCAGCCGAATTTCTTGGCAGGACATCCATAAGCCGGACAATACCATCTCCGGCGGCGTGGATGGTGTGACCACCGGCATTGCCCAGTGCGACGGCAAGTTGGTCAGCATCCTGGATTTTGAGAAGATCGTAGCGGAGATCGCACCCCAGACCAGTATCCAACTCAGTGAGGTGGATGCGCTGGGCAAACGGGAGCGCAGCACCAGCCCCATCTGGGTAGCGGAGGATTCCATTCTGCTGACCAAGATGATCCAGACGGCACTGGTCCGGGCCGGGTATGAAAATGTGACCATGTTTCCCAACGGCAGAGAGCTTTGGGATGCACTTTGCCAGTTGGAAGGGAGCGATGATCTGGAATCCCAGGTGGCTCTCATTATCACGGATCTGGAGATGCCGGAGATGGATGGTCACCGTCTGACCAAGCTCATCAAAACCAGCCCGAAATTCCGCTCGATCCCTGTGGTGATCTTTTCCTCCCTCATTACGGAGGAGATGCGCCGCAAGGGCAAAGAAGTGGGCGCCGACGAACAGCTCAGCAAGCCGGAGATCGGACATTTGATTGGGATTTTAGATGAGCTTTTGAAAAAGAGCCAAAAGACCCAAAAGGGAGGAACAGACCAATGAGCAGTAAGTACATCGTACGCCAGCCCATCAAGGATTCCGCCAACCACATCGTGGGTTATGAGATTTTGTACCACGGGGAGAATCAGGCCTTCGGCAGCGGAGATTCCGCAGAGAATGCCAATGATTTTGCAGCAGCAGATACCATCTATAATTTTCTCACCCTCAACACTGACAAACTGTTGCGGGGAACGCTGAATTTTATGACGTTTACCACTACGCTGCTGATGAAAAAGACACCCAGACTGTTCAATAAGGATGAGCTGGTGATCCAGATCGATGACAGCGTTATCATTCATCCCCTGGCCATGCACATGATCCACCAGTACGCCAAGGACGGTTACAAGATTGCTGTCAACGAATTCCAGTTTGTTCCCCGGTATCTGGCTCTGCTGGACAGCATCGACTATATCAAGCTCAATTTTTCCAACCTGCCTGAGCTGACTCTTAAAAATATCATTGAGATCGCCCACAGTATGAATAAGCAGTGCGTGGCGGTAGGAATCGATACCGATGTGCTGTATCAACGGGCGCTGAAATTAAAGGTAGACGCTATGGAGGGTTCCTTCGTAGCGGAGAAAATGATGCAGAAGATTCACAACAGCGGCTATCTGCAAAGCAACTTCTTCCGCCTGATGGTGGCGGTGCTGGCAGATGAGCCGGATGTGGAGGAGATCGAGCGGATTATCTCTGTGGATGCAACATTGACCTATGGGCTTTTGAAGATTGCAAATTCCCGGTACTTCTCCATGCGCAGACGGGTCACCTCCGTCCGTCAGGCCATTATGACGGTGGGATTGAAGGACCTCAAGCAGTGGGTGTACCTGCTCAGCGCCAGCAATGCGGAAAATCCCATGGATGAGGGCGCAGAGGAGTTTCTGCGGCTGTCCTTCATGCGGGCCAGCTTTTGCAGCAGTTTGATGAACTACGCCAAAGACATGCCCATCTCCAAACCGGAAGCCTATCTGATGGGGATGTTTTCCACGCTGAATTGCCTTATTGACGCTCCTTTGGAGGAGATCCTGGAACAGGTCCCTGTCCGAGAGGAAATCAAGGAGGCGCTTCTTCACCATACGGGCCGCTGCGGGATGCTCTTTGATCTGGCTCTGTGCTATGAGCGGGCAGATTGGGGAAAGATCGACCAGCTGGCCGATGAATTAGAGATCCCCACGAATCTTCTTACCAGTTTGTACTTCAATTGCATGGAAGAAGTAAATCACATTTGGACCGAACTGATGCAGCAGGCTGACGGCCAGAGTATGGACGATGCCCCCCAGAAATAATTTGGACTCAAGTCTCTTTCCAGCTGCGCGGATAGGAGAAGCAGAGTAGAAGGTGCAGCAGGAAGGGAGAGATGCTCTTTGGAGGCAACCGAGAAAGATCAGGAAATCATTCAGACGCAGCTGGAGATCCTGCGCTTTTTGAGCGAAAGTACAGACGACTATTTGTTTTCCTGGAGCTTCCAATCGGATCGAATCTACTTTCCCAGTCCGATCTGGAAGCGGTATGCGCTTATGGAGCCGGGACAGACTGTCTGTACAGTGGAGGACTGGTACAAAGCGGTCTATGAAAAAGACCTGCCCATGCTGCAGGCGGAATTCGAGCGGCTTCGCCGCGGAGAAATCAAAAAGCACAACATGGAGTACCGGTTGGTGGACCGGGAGGGAAATCGGGTTTGGATCAGTTGCCGCGGCCAGTGTCAGATGGACAAGAGCGGACACCCGCTAAGAATGATCGGACGTATTTCAGATACGGCCCTGGCGGGGGAGGTGGACGCCCTTACCGGTGCATTCACCTCCGCCAGACTGCAAAAGGACATCAAGCGCATTCTGGATAGGGGAACGCCGGGCTTTTTGCTGCTGCTCGGGATTGACAACCTGAAAAACATTAATATCCGGCATGGACGGGACTATGGAAACCATACGCTGCAGACTGTGGCAGATACACTGGAAAAGTGTGTGAGCACCGGACTGCGGATCTATCGGGTGAATGGGGACTGCTTTGCAATCAACCTGCCGACTTCCGATTTACAGGACGTGGAGGCATTTTATGAGCAGGTGCGGGAACGCCTGAAAGTGCACTGCACGGTCTCGGCCGGCGCAGTGGCGTATCATAACCACCCCAATGAAGACTCCAGTTCCCTGTACCAATATGCAGAGGATGCATTGGATAAGGCCAAGCGGATGGGAAAGGATACGCTCTCCTTTTTCTCGCAAAAAGATTATGAGGAGAAGCTTTATACCATTGAGCTGCAGGAGGAGATCCACCAGAGTATCCAGAATGGGTTTGAGGGGTTCTATATCTGCTATCAGCCGCAGATTCACTCCCGCAGTTATGATATTTTCGGCGCAGAAGCACTGCTGCGGTTCAATTCCCCTACCCGAGGAGCTGTCAGCCCCCAGGAGTTCATCCCGATTCTGGAACAGTCGGGAATGATCTGCCAGGTCGGCTTATGGGTACTGGAAACGGCGCTGCAACAATGTCTTGTCTGGCGAAAGGCAATTCCCCAGATGCACATCAGCGTCAACATTTCCTATGTGCAGCTGGCGCAGAAAAACATTTCCAAATTGGTGCTGGAAACCGTCGAAAAAAGCGGTCTGCCCGGGGAGGCCTTGACGCTTGAGGTCACAGAGAGCATGCAGCTGCAGGACTATTCCCTGTTCAATAAGATTTTTTATCAGTGGAAGCAGGCGGGGATCGAGATCTCAGTAGATGACTTTGGGACCGGTTATTCCAGTTTGAGTTATCTCAAAGGCATGGAGATCGATGAGATCAAGATTGATCGCTGCTTTGTCAGCGGGATTCAGCACAGCGCGTATAATTACCGGCTGCTGAGCAATATGATAGAGCTGGCGCATTCCTCCCAAATCCGCGTGTGCTGCGAGGGAGTGGAGTCTCAGGAGGAGCTGGCTACGCTGGAAAAACTCCACCCGGATCTCCTGCAGGGATTTTTGTTTCACAAACCCTATACCGCAGAGCAGTTTGAGGCCTGTTTTATTCAGAAGGGGAGTGCCGCATATACTTCGCGGGTACGCCTGCAAAAAGCGCTGCGTGGGTTCCAGTGGAATCCGGGAAGCTTCCCAACAGATATTGTCTCCACCCCGGAGACGCTCAAGACGGTTCTCGATGCCATGGATGAAGTCATTTATGTCAGCGATCTGGTCACCTATGAACTGTATTATCTCAATCCCGCCGGCCGGCGGCTGACGGGTGTCTATGACTATCAGGGCCAAAAATGCTATAAAGTCCTTCAGGGAAAAGACGACCCCTGTGAGTTTTGTACCAACGACTGTCTGAAAAGAGACAGCTTCTACATTTGGGAACGGGATAACAAGCTTCTCAACTGCCATTTCATTCTGAAGGACAAGCTGATCCCTTGGTGCGGCAAGATGGCACGCCTGGAAATTGCCATTGATGTCTCCGAACATGAGATGGTGAGCCAGCGGGTGCGGGAAAAGCTGGATTTTGCCCAAAGCGTACTGGCTTGCGCGCAGGTCCTTGCCGAGGAATCGGATATGAAGCGCGCAACACTCCATATGCTGCAGCTGGTGGGAGAGTTTTACCAGGCAGACCGTGCCTATATCTTTGAACCGGATGACGGAGCAGAGAACGTCTGGAACAATACTTATGAGTGGAACCGGGAAGGTGTGAAATCCGAACAGGAACAACTGCAAAAAGTCCCGGAAACAATTTTGCGGCGCTGGTTTGACATTTTCCATGAACAGAAGGCTGTTGTGATCTCCGACGTGGAGGAACTGCGGGAGAGCCAACCGGAAGAATGGGAAACCCTGCATTTCCAGGGGATCCGTCGGCTGTTGGCTTCTCCCGTCTGGCAGGGGAAAAACCTGACCGGATTTCTGGGCGTGGACAATCCCCGTCACTGTATTGCAGATGACAGCCTGATCCGTATGCTGTCACTGTTTTTGAATAACCGTTTCCATCACAATGAGACGGAAGAGCGGTTGGGCGAACTTTTGAATCTGCATTACCAGGACATTTTGAAAAATACGGATTTGGGGCTGTGGGTGATTCGGCTGGATCCCCAGAGTGGACAAGGCGAGATGTTTGCGGATGAAACCATGCGGCGAATCTTGGGCCTTGAAACAGTCCTTTCGCCGGCAGAATGCTATCGCTACTGGTATGGACGCGTTAAAGAGGGGTACTGCCAGTATGTTGACCAGACGGTAAAAAAGCTGGTGGACTCCAGACGCGTGGTACAGCTGGAATATCCCTGGGAACATCCCTCTCTTGGAGAGGTGATGGTGCGCTGCACGGGAACCCGCACCGAAGACGCCGATGGGATGATCTGTCTGGAGGGCTATCACCGAATCATATCCGGTGTGGACCATCCGGTTCTTTTGCCGGATGCCCGTGCAGAAGAAGTGTTTGAGTTCAACGAGAACACCGGAAGCATCCATTTTCATACCCGGCGAATGCTGCTGGCAGGAGAAGAATCCTATGAAGAACATTTTCCGCAGTGTTGGCTGAACGAGAAAATTGTCCATCCTCATTTTGCCAAGCAGTTTGCCGATTTGTTTCAAGATGTAGCACACAGTCACAATCTTGACGATCAGGAGATTTTACTGCGCAGCAAACATGGAAACTACGAGTGGTTTGTCCTGCGGATCCGTCATGCGGAAGGGAGCAGCAAGAATCCGAATTCTGTCACCGTATTGCTGGATGCAGCGGATCCAGAACGCGTGCTCCAGCTGGAGAATATGCGGATCCGGGATTTTTACCGGGCCAGCTTGTCAGAGGCCATCGCCTATGCAGAATTGGACCTGGAGAGCAACCAGTTCCGGGCAGCAGGCGGTTTGTGGGCCGGCTATGAGAAAGAACCCCTTGAGGAACACGAGAGCCTCCTGGATTTTATGAAGCGAAAAGCAAAGGATCAGGTTCGATTCCTTGATCAATCACCGCTGGATGGATTCTCCAACAATGACCCAAATGACCCCAAAAATCTGCTTTCCACACAACCTGATACCCATCGGCTGCGCTATCAAAGGCTTTTGGATGGCCAGTGGATTTGGGTGGAACTGGTCGCTCATACATTCCGGGAACGGTTTACTGAGAATGCCTATGCGTTGCTTTATCTCAAAAATATTGATGTGCAGACGCGGCGCGAATTGGCGCATCGGGATGCCGCTCAGCGGGATCCACTGACGAATGTTTATAATCGCACGACGTTCAGAAAGGAAGTGGAGGAATATCTCTCTGTTCCTGATTCTGGCCGAACAGGTGTGATGATTCTGCTGGATGTAGACAACTTTAAGCGGATCAACGATCATTATGGCCATTTGGAAGGAGATCGCGCGCTGAAGCGAGTAACAATTTTGCTGCAGAATGCGTTTCGAAGTGATGATTTGATTGGCCGTCTTGGGGGCGATGAGTTTATGGTGTTTATCAAAGGCGGAATCCGGCGCAGCAGTTTAGAAGAGCGGCTCCAGTCTTTTTTGCATGCACTGCAGGGAGATAAAGCAGAACCGATTACATGCAGCGCGGGGATCACGTTTGTCAAAGGAGGGGCATTCTCCTTTGAAGAGAGTGTGTGCCAGGCTGATATGGCCCTATACAAGAGCAAGCAGACTGGGAAGAACCACTTCTGCTACGCTGAGGACACGTTGGAAAAACCAAAAGAATGATACCGCTGGTATGAGGTATTTAAAAAACGATTTGGTACGTGATTAAAAGTGGGGGGGTATTTGATGTTAGCTCCAGATGATTTGGACGCGGTTCTCCGTTCCCTTAAAACGATTTATGCGGAAATGCTATGGGCAGATCAGCTGGTTACTGCGGGACGATGTTTTCAAGTGTTCGACAACCATCAGGAAACTGCGTGGGCCTCTACCCTGAGGGCACATATATCACTGTTGGCCGAAGACGCCGAACATTGGCTGGACATCAAACCTTCAACAGCTTCCAAGCCATTTTCCACGTTTTTGACCTATACGAATGCCTTTTCCGCTGCCTCAGAAGCCTTGCAGAGCGGAGTCTCCAAGGATGTTGCTGTGCAAACCATGGACCGGCTGAATACTGTTGCCAACAACTGCGTTGTGGAATCCCGTACGGCACGGCTGCAATTTGAGCAGTGGGTGAATGAGGCCACGGTACATACCAGAGATGTGGAAGACAGCATCCAGGAATCCTGGGCTGTTTTAGGCAGCACGGAACGTAAAGTAGTTGATCTTGCAGAACGTATCGTTCAAGTGCAGGACCATTTGCAGACGCTTTCCGGAGTGGTTGCACCCGACCAACTTTCCTCGCAGACGCTGGACGGGCTGTCCACCATTTTCGTCAATACTGCGTCGCTGGTTTACAATGTTGCTATCGCGGGATTGCCCATTCCGTATTTATCGGTTGCCGCCACATTTTTTACGCTTGGCAAGCTGTTCTATACAATTTTCTCAACGAATGACCAAATCCAAGCAGAAATCGAGGCGTTGGGCAAGTATCGCTTGGATCTGAATCAGACACAACTTGCTCTGGCGCAGACCAAAGCGGTTCTATGTTCGCTGTATGATATGCGGCAGCTTCTTGCATCTCAGCGGAGTTCATTAATGGCCATAGAAACCTTTTGGAGTAATGAGGTGCGGAATATTACAACAGTCCGCAATAAATTCGCATTGATGGAATCGATCTCCACCAGTGACCCTGAGATCCAGCAGCTTCCTGCTGCCGTAGTAACCTGGGATATTCTCAAGAACAGTGCGCAGTCCTTGATCTCTAATTTCAGCCGCGGTGCCGATAGCCGGACTGTAATTTCCATTACCATCTGACAAGGAGGATTTATCATGTCTAAACTTTTTCTGATGCCAGTCCCGGCTCGCCCCATGCTTCGCTCCGGAGCGGCTTTGGCCGACACCGCAGGAAAGCATCTCCAACTCTCGGACAGCCAGAACGAGCAATTACAACTGGGCCAATCGTTTGCCTCCCTGCGGCAGATCACCGAATCGTGCACAGCGATTGTCAATACACAATTTTCCATGCCCGGGACAAAGCCCGCCTGGTTTGATGATTTGAATAAAAATTTCCATACATTGCAAAGTTTGGCCACAACTTGGCTGGATGACTATTCGGTGCCCATTCTCACGACCATTCCTACCAGCGTCAATACCTTTGTCCCAATCTTTGACGCAAGTGCGAATGCTTTACGGGCGATCATTCAGCGCAATACGGGAATCCTATCCGATGCGGATGCGGTTACAGCCAAGGAAATTCTGAAACGGATGATGGACAAAACGCAAAAGATCCAGACCGAAGTGGAAAGCTATGCCAAGGTCAATGAAAAAGGCGAATGCAGTGGTAAATTAATCACATGGCAGAACAATATGCGTAACACTTATCAGGAACTCAACACCGGCAGCGCCAATATCCAGAAACTCAGCAGCGACCTTGCCGCGGAGATCGAGAAATACAACACAACGATCCGTACTCTGCAGGCTGAGATCAATCATTATAATACCCTGATTGGTGTTGGCGCTGGGCTGGTGGGCAGCGGTCTGTTTATCGGCGTTGTGGGTTCCGCACTGTGTTTTGCGTTTCCAGTGGTCGGTGGCATTGGTCTTGCTCTGGGGATCGGCATGGTCATTGGGGGCGGTGTTACCTGGGGGGTCATGCAGTCCAAGATTAACAAGGCTAATCAGGATATTCAAAATCTGCGCAATCAAATTGCTGCTGACCGGCAAACTATCGTTGCACTCAATACCTTGGGCAGTGCGGCTGACGTGGTTTTGAACAGCGCTCAAAATGCAATCAGCAATATGACGAATTTTGCTGCTTCTTGGGCTACATTGGGTCGTTCGCTGCAGGCAACCTATATCGCTCTTGAGCAAGGCGGCCAGGAGGCTTATTCTGCCTTGCTTGCCCTGGACCTGGATGAGGCCGAGGGGAACTGGAACGACGTCAAGGAGTATGTCAAGAAACTTTCTGATGTCGATCCCAAGGTGGAAACCCATTCAGCGGGCGAGCAGGTTGCATAAATAAAACCTGTCAAATATCTCGGCACGCAATCAAAAAAGAGGGACAAATTATTTTGAACAAAATCAAAGTTTTGTTCAAAACAAGAGAGAGGACAGGTTTTATGACGCTGCTCCGACTCCGTTGCGGCGCAGTTGGTGTAAAAGGCAAAACCTGTACACTTTATAAAAAGCCACCGGCTCTGTTTTACGCAGAGCCGGTGGCTTTTTCGCATTTTCAAAACAGCGTCAGCGCGGGTTTGGTGCGGTCAGACCGCAGTGTGGAAGGTCCGGCGAATCACTTCTTCCTGCTGCTCCCGGGAAAGGCGGTTGAAGTTCACCGCATAGCCGGAGACCCGGATGGTAAGACTGGGGTACTTCTCCGGGTGGTCCATAGCGTCCAGCAGCGTCTCCCGGTTCAAAACGTTCACGTTCAGGTGGTGGGCCCCCTGGCTGAAATAACCGTCCAAAATGGCCACCAGATGATCCTCTCTCTGGGCTTCGTCCTTCCCCAGGGCGTCTGGGACGATGGAGAAAGTGTTGGAGACACCGTCCTGGCACACGTCCCGGTACGGGATCTTGGCCACAGAGTTGAGGCTGGCCAAAGCACCGTTTACGTCCCGGCCGTGCATGGGATTGGCGCCGGGGGCCAGGGGCTCACCCAGCTTGCGGCCGTCCGGCGTGGAGCCGGTCTTCTTGCCGTACATGACGTTGGAGGTGATGGTAAGGGCCGAGAGGGTGTGGATGGCGTTTCGGTACAGGGGGTGCTTTTTCAGCTCACTGGAGAACGTCCGCACTACGTACACCGCCTCGTCGTCGGCCCGGTCGTCATCGTTGCCGTATTTGGGGAACTCCCCTTCCGTGACAAAGTCCACGGCGATCCCCTGCTCGTTGCGGATGGGACGCACCTTGGCATAGCGGATGGCAGAGAGGGAGTCCGCCGCAACGGAGAGCCCGGCGATGCCGAAAGCGGTGAGCCGCTCCACATGGGTATCGTGAAGAGCCATCTGACTGGCCTCGTAGGCGTATTTATCGTGCATGTAATGGATGATGTTCACCGTGTCGGCGTAGAGCTCCGCGGCGTAGGCCAGGACCTTGTCATAGTTTGCCCGGACGGTTTCATAATCCAGCACCTCGTCGGTGATGGGCTCGATGCCGGGGACGATGGTGGTGCCGTAGCGCTCATCCACGCCGCCGTTGATGGCGTAGAGCAGGCACTTGGCGATGTTGCACCGGGCGCCGAAGAACTGCATCTGCTTGCCCACCCGCATGGCGGAGACGCAGCAGGCGATGGCGTAGTCATCGCCGTAGACGGGACGCATCACGTCGTCGTTTTCGTACTGGATGGAGTCAGTGGCGATGGACATTTTGGCGCAGTAGCGCTTGAAGGCCTCCGGCAGGTGTTCGGACCAGAGCACCGTCAGGTTGGGCTCCGGTGCGCTGCCCAGGTTCGTGAGGGTGTGGAGGCAGCGGAAGGAGTTCTTCGTCACCAGCGTTTTGCCATTGATGCTCATGCCGCCGATGGACTCGGTGACCCAGGTGGGATCGCCGCCGAAGAGTTCGTTATACTCCGGCGTGCGCAGGTGGCGCACCAGCCGCAGCTTGATGATGAACTGATCCATCAGCTCCTGGGCCCCTTCCTCGGTGAGGAGCCCGCGGTCCAGGTCCCGCTGGATGTAGATGTCCAGGAAGGAGGACGTCCGGCCCAAAGAGGTGGCGGCGCCGTTGTTCTCTTTGATGCCGGCGAGATACGCCATATACAAAAACTGCACCGCCTCATGGGCGTTTGCAGCGGGCTGGGACAGGTCCACCCCATACCGGGCGGCCATGGCCTTCATCTTCCCCAGGGCCCGGATCTGCTCCGCCACCTCTTCCCGCAGACGGATGCGCTCCTCGTCCATGGGGCCGTCCAGCTCCTCCAGATCCTGCTTTTTAAAGTCCACCAGCCGGTCGATGCCGTACAGGGCCACCCGGCGGTAATCGCCGATGATGCGGCCCCGGCCGTAGGCGTCGGGCAGTCCGGTTAGGAGCCCGGCGTGGCGGGCGTCCCGGGTGCGCTTGGGATAGGCGTCAAAGACGCCCTCGTTGTGGGTTTTGCGGTACTCGCTGAAGTGGGCGGTGATCTCCGGGTCCAGTTCGTAACCGTACTGCTCCAGGGCGGACTTGGCCATCCGGGTGCCGCCGTAAAGGTTCACGATGCGCTTGAGGGGCGCATCGGTCTGCAAGCCCACGATGACCTCGTTCTCCTGGTCGATGTAGCCGGGGGCGAAGTTGTCGATGCCGCTGATGATGTGGGTCTCCACATCCAGAATGCCCTTCTTCAGCTCCTGGAGCAGCAGCTCCTCGCATTTTGCCCAGACCTTCCGGGTGCGCTGGGTGGGGCCGGACAGGAAACCTTCGTCACCGTCATAGGGGGTCACATTCTTCTGAATGAAGGAGCGCACGTCCACCGTCCGCTGCCACTGACCGCCGTGAAAACCGTCCCACTGGGGGTATGCCATCATGCCCATTTCGAAATCCTCCTCATGTTTGATTCTTGTTTCCAATGCAGGAGCGTTTCCTTTGATCAGACGCGCCGGTTCCACGGCTGAAACCACTTCACTTCCAAAGCGGCGCAGCGGGCCTTGTCCATGTCCGGGACCCCTTCCAGGGAGTAGGGCCGGCCCAGCGCAGCGTACTTCCCTACCCCCAGGGTATGGTAGGGAAGCAGTTCCACCCGCTCCACCCGGGGCAGTGTCTCCACATACGCCCGGAGGGCTGCCAGGTGCGCTTCCCCATCCGTGAGACCGGGAACCACTACGTGGCGCACCCACATCGGGATGCCTGCTTCCCGAACTGCCTCCACGAAGGACTGGGGCCGGCGGATGTCGCCGCCGGTGAGGGCGTGGTAATCATCCGGGTCTTCGTGCTTGACGTCGAAGAGCACCAGGTCGGTGTTGGCCAAGATCGCTTCATACTCCCCCTTCCCTGCTCCGGCGGTATCCAGACAGGTATGGATGCCTGCTTGATGGAGCCGCCGGAGCATCTCGGAGAGAAATTCCGGCTGCATCAGCGGTTCCCCGCCGGAGAAAGTCACGCCACCTCCCCGCTTGAAATAGGGGCGGAACCGCAGCAGCCGCGCAGTCAGTTCCTCCGCTGTGACGGCTGTGCCGCTGCCCTCCTGAGTGTCCGGGTTGTGGCAGTACCGGCACCGCAGCGGACAGCCCTGCAAAAAGGCCACCGCCCGCACCCCTGGTCCGTCCACCAGTCCCATGGATTCCACAGAATGGATATGTCCGATCAAGGAATTCTCCTTTCCGCCCGGGCATAAAAAAACACCGTCCGGGCACTTGTGTGTGCCCAGACGGTCGGCAATTACAAAATCATACTCCACGTGGTTCTCCCACTTCCGTCAGTCATATGATCCGTTTTCAACATACAACATCCCAGGGGGAAATGTCAATGGGAAGCAGAAAGATCATACCAATTTCTCTGTTTTGCCAAAAGAGACTGCGGTCATGCGGGGACTTTTCTTATGCATGCAACATCTTGACAAAGGCCTGTCCAAACAAGACGTTCCGCTTGGGTGTTAGGAGCAGCTCTTGGAACGGGGGCGATCTGTCTCCTGCTCCGGGATCACCACTTCCTCGCCCTGTTCGTTGTTGAAGTCCTCCGGCTCGTGGAAATGAGGCACTACCATGTGCAGCGCACCACGGATCACAGAGGGGTCGTTCTTTTCCAGCGCTGCTTCCAGTACCGCCAACTTGCCCCGCAGCTCCTCCGGTGTCACTGCCGGCTGGCGCTCCACGAAAATCTGGTCGTTCTCCGTCTTTTCAATATCCCGGCTGGCTACCAGCAGCTCCTCATAGAGCTTCTCGCCGGGGCGCAGGCCCGTTTCGATGATGTCGATATCCCGGTAGGGCACGTAGCCGGAGAGGCGGATCATATTCTCCGCCAGGTCCAGGATCTTCACCGGACGGCCCATGTCCAGCACATACAGCTCGTTCTGATGGGCCATGGCGCCGGCCTGGAGCACCAGCTCCGCCGCCTCCGGGATCGTCATGAAGTAACGGATGATCCGCTTGTCTGTTACGGTGACGGGGCCGCCCTCCGCGATCTGACGCTTGAAAAGCGGCACCACGGAGCCATTGGAACCCAGCACATTACCAAAGCGCACTGCGGCAAAGGTGGTCTTGCTGCGGCCCTTCATGGACTGGAGGATGATCTCGCACAGCCGCTTGGTGGCGCCCATGACGCTGGTGGGATTGACCGCCTTGTCCGTGGAGATCTGGATAAACTTCCCTACCCCGTAGGCATCTGCCGCCTGCACTAGGTTCAGCGTACCGAAGACGTTGTTGCGCACCGCCTCCTGAGGGCTGTCCTCCATCAGCGGCACATGCTTGTGGGCGGCCGCGTGGAACACTACGTCGGGACGATAGGTAGCAAAGAGCTGATTCACTCGCTCCCGGTCCCGGATGGAGGCGATCTCCACCCGAAGATCCAGCTTGTTGCCGTAGTGGTAGCGCAGCTCCTGCTGGATGTCGTAAGCATTGTTTTCGTAGATGTCCACCACGATCAGCTGCTTGGGATTGTGCCGGGCGATCTGGCGGCACAGCTCTGAGCCGATGGACCCGCCTCCCCCGGTGACCATCACGGTCTTGCCGGTCAGGTAGGCATCTACCGGGGCGGGGTCCAGCTCCACCGGTTCCCGGCCCAGCAAGTCCTCAATCCGCATTTCCCGCAGCTGGGAACGGATGGGCTTCTGGGCAATCAAATCTAATGTGCTGGGGAGAACGGAAATGCGTATGCCGGAAAGTTCTGAAAGTGTTTGCAGAATTTCGTGGCGTCTTGCATCCGGCATGGAGGGAATTGCTAAAATTACCTCGTGAATGTCCATAGCGCGTAGAATGGAGGGAACTTCGGAAATCTTTCCCTTAACAGGAATCCCATGAATACGATTGCCTATTTTTGTGGAATCATCATCAAAGAAACACTGGACCTGATACCGACTTTGGGGGTTGTGCTGCAACTCTTCTAAAAGTTGTACACCGGCAGATCCGGCTCCTACTACTGCGACAGGAATTCGATTGCCCCTGCGTTGGTACATTACCTGACTGCGATAGACTCGGTAAAAAAAACGCAATAGTAACATTCCAAGGACCCAACCACCAGCAATGCTGGTCAGTAGTAAAAAAAACATAACAGAAGAAAGCAGCAAGCGGCTGATTACCTCATAGAGAAAAAAACCGCAGAGTGCAGAAAGCAGCAATGTTAAATATTCTCGGCTTTCCGCATAACGCCAGAGACTGTCATATGTATGAAAGGCCAACTGGAAAATCACTGTACATCCGTAAAGTAATAACAAGTGAACGGGAAGTTCGCCCCGCCCTACTGCATCCATCAGTGAATATCGCAGAGAAAAACGGCTTAGTAAGAGCGCTAAAATCAAAAGAATGATACCATCAGCTATAAAAAGAAAAAAACCGCGCAGTCGGTTCATAAAGAGTGACGCACCCCTTTTTGTTCCATAACTTTCTACAAGATGCAGAAATTTTGGCAGTCTTCGACTGCCTACCCTAATATAGCATAGAAAAAGGAGAAAGGAAACACTGAAATTTTTCCTCTTTTGTTAGAAGAGTAGTTTTGTTTTTGTTCTCTCCCTCAAGGTCTCAAAAGTCTCACCCTTTTTTCGTCGATATAGGTCAAAAAAGCTTTTCATGAAAGAAAAAGGTATTTTTGTTGAGATCTGACGAAGGAGTCTTTTCCCCAGACCGGAGCTTTTTTCTGAGGGGGACCTATCTGAGTCAGCAACTTCTGTTGAATTTACAACCAGGGACACTAACTCATCTTCAAAGACTAGGCGATACAGGTGTTCTACTAACGCAGCTGAAGCAGCCATGAGTACGGGCCAGCCCCCTTATTATTCTCGCTGGCAGTATTGAGAGTCCTGCTTGGTCATAGTGCAATTATTAGAACTTGATGAATAATTCCGAAGTGCTTGCTATCAATCAGAAGGACACCCATTTCCTCTAGAGGACAGATCTAATATCATGGCAAAAACTGCTTCCAAAATGTCGGATAGATTGAAAACGTTCAGTTGGAAGAAAATGTTTTTACTCTCCCCATAAGTGGCTAGTAAGCGGCCAGGGGTAAGTCCTCCAAACTCCATTTGATTCACTTGATGTTGTGTAATACGTTAGATATACAACTAGTTCCTGTATGACGCACTTCATGGACTGGAACTCCTGCAAACAAAATGATTTACTTTTGAGAAATCCAAAGAAATTCTCTGTAGCGGCACTATCCCGATGGCTTTTATTTCGGTGTATATCCTGCCGATACCGCTGGCCTATAATTTTCGGCTGGACTTCATCTTAATGATGTTATTCATGGCGGAGAATATCAATTAGATTAGATTTAAGACCTTTTTCTCGCTATCCGTTTTACACGTCCTCCTCAAGATCCTCGCGGCCACAACTTCCACACCAAGGGCGCTGTAAGGAGCGCGTAGGCTCCAAAAACTGTCAGTGTCGTCAGGCACAGGCGCACAAAGACGTGGAAACCGGCAAACCAGACGCCGCAGGCACGGCACAGCAGCACGCAGGCAATTCCGCCCACCAGGAAAAACGGCAGTGCCCGCAGCAGCGGGGCAAACGACAGCTCCGGCGCGTCCCGCCGGGCCGTGACCATGTTGAGCACGCCCATCACTCCAGCAGCGACACTGCTGGCGAAGGTCACGCCCAGCACGCCGTACCGGGGACAGAGCAGGATGCTTAGCACGATGTTTACCAGGATCCCCAGCAGGCTGTTGCGGGTGGGTCGCCGGGAGTCCTGGTATCCGTACTGCACCCGCGCGTAGACTTCTTTCCAGGCCGTAGGGATAAAGGCGAAGCCGTAACCGGCCAGGGCCAGGGCCGACAGCCGGACCTCCTCCGCGCCAAAGGCCCCCCGCCCGTAGAGCAGGGAGATGAGATCCTCCGCCCGGCACACGGTGATGACCGTCACCGGCAGAAGCACTAGCGTCAGGATCAGGGCCGAGCGCTGGGCCAGCTGTGCCGCGGCCTCCGGTTTTCCCTGGGCGATGGCTTCCGTCATGTGGGAGTAGAGCACCGCGCACAAGGAGGCGATCAGGGTGCTGATGAGGTCGGTGAGGGTACTGGCGTACCCCACTGCCGTGACCGCACCGCTCTCCAGGCCGGAGATCAGGATCTTGTCCACGATTTGATTTACGTAAATGGCGCCGTATCCGATCAGCAGCGGACCGATCATGGCCAACAGCGAACGGATATGCGGACTGCGCAGCGGATTGGCTCCGCTGGGCAGGAAGTACCGCCGGGCCTGGGCACCGGTAATGGCGGTGCTGACCAGGACATAGAGCCAGAAGCCTATCACCAGGGCGTTGACCCCCAGACGGGCTGAGAAGAACATCGCCATGGCCATGATGATGAGGCTTTGGTAGAGCCGCTCCAGCTGGCCGGGAATGAAGCGCTTGTTGGCGTTGAGCGCTCCATGGAAGGCGGCCATCCACACCAGCGGGATCAATGTCCAGGAAAACGTCCGCAGGTATGCGCTCAGCCGGGCCGTCATGTCCGGGGTGTAGGTGGGGGCCAGCAGTTTGGCCAGAAGCGGAGAACAGACGAACAGCACCAGGGCGACGGCACCGGAGACCAGGGTGCCGCTTTTGAGCACGTCCGTGGCGAAAGAACCGGCGGAGGACGGCTTCTCCTCCCGTAATCGCACGTAGATGGGGACCATGGCGGTGAGCAGCACCTGGGTCAAAACATATTGGGCATTGCCCACGAAGCCCTGGGCCAGCGTCACCAGGTCAGTGTCCGCGGTGGCGCCGAAGACAGCCGCCACCACCATCTGGCGGACAAAGCCCAGGATCTTGATGAGGATCAGGACCCCGCCTACCGATACCATGCTCCCCACGATCCCACTGCGGCGCTTCACGCGGTGCCTTCCTTCTTTTTCAGCGCCAGGCCGTAGCCCAGGACGAACAGCAGCGGCGCGCAGGTCCAGACCGTGCCGCTGATATTGGCTGCCACGCCATAGGGAAGCAGGAAGAAAAGCATCTCCAGGTTATGGGAAGAGCGGAAGAAAATGCGGATCGCGGCCAGGATCAGCAGCGCCAGCAGCAGTCCACAGCCTATGATGCCGGTCTCACTGAGCAGTTCCAGCAGCGCGCTGTGGGGATACATATCGTATTTTTCGGTAAAGCCCAGAGGGCCCATTCCGGTGATGGGAGCATTGCGGAATTCCTTCCAGGCCAGCTTGAACAGTGTGCCCCGGTTGCCGATGTTCACTTCCTCCTCCGGATCCTGCGCTGGTTCAGGCGGTTCCTGCTCCGTGGCAGGAGGAGTTTGCTCCGTGCCGGAGGGGGTCTCCTGCTGGACCGGCGGCTTCTCCGGTGTCTCCACCAGGGAATCCAGCTCCTCCTCCGTGAGAACATCGACATGGGAGGAGGTGGTGAACTGGCCGTTTGCCAGGCCCTCCAGGAAGGTGGGCATAGTGTTGGACAGGCGGCCCATGCCGGGGAGGGTGATGACGAAGAGGCTGATGCATAAAACACCCATCGCTGCTGCGGAAATGGCGGAAGTCCGCTTGATAGCCCGGCGGCGAATACAGCTGTCCAGGAAGATCAGACCGAAGAACACCACGGAGCAGACGATGGGACCACGGCAGCCGGTGGCCATGATGCTCAGCCAGAACAGGGCGATCATCCACCCCCGCACCAGCTGGGGCCGCCGATAAGGCTTTCCGGAAAGCGGGGCCTTCATGTCAGCACCGGCCACAAAGCGAAACCAGAGCGCCATCAGAAACGGCATCAGGGTATAGGCAAAGTTCATGTAGCCGATAATTCCCAGATTCGCCCCGTAGTTATAGGGATTGCACTGGAAAACCGCACCCACCAGATAGATGACGGATGCGGGAATGAGGAAGAAGCTGATCCGCTCCAGCAGTGGGAGAAATTGATCCTCTGCCCGCCAGGCTCCGCCGCAGGCACCAGCCAAGAATGCAGGGACAGCCATACAGATAAACTGCAGGAGAATCCCGGTCCAATCGGAGGTGCGCCCAAAGAGCAGCAAGGATGCCAGAAAGGACCCGGCAAAAAACAGCAGGACGATTCCAAGAGGGATCAGTCCACCCCATGCAAACATCCTGCGCCGCAGACTGTATAGGAAAAACAGTCCGCAGGCTAAGGCGAATCCTATATTAAACAGGATAAACAAAACCGATCTGGCCGTATTTGCCTCGAAGCAGAGGCCAATATAGAAAAACAGAATATTGCACAGGTAGGAGAACGGGATCGCCAGGGCAAACAGAATGGCTGCCGCATACGCAGGCTGCCTCTTGACCCACCCTACCAGATTCATCAGTTTTTTCACTTAGGTACGCTCCTTCGGTCAGAATCTCCCTGTAAAGTCGGTGGAAGCCACGTTTTTCAGCGGCAGTTTTACCGGCATGCCGGTGGCGGCTGACTGGTACATGGCCAGGATCATCTCCAGGGCACGGCGGCCGGCCTTGGCGTCGATGTAGGGGGCCCGGTCGTTCTCGATGGCATCCATCATATCGGCGTAGACCGCAGTGTGTCCGTTGCCGTAAACGTTGCTGGTGGCCTCCTGGAGTCCCTTCAGGTCGGCGTCCCCCGGTCGGGTATCGGCGAAGTCCCATACGTCAATGTTGTTGGTGGAGGTCCCCCCCAGTTTGACCGTGCCGGTCTCACCAAAAAGGTAGAGGGTCTCTTCCAGGTTCTTGGGATAGACATTGGTGGTGCCCTCGATGGTGCCGATGGCGCCGTTTTTGAACTTCACCACCGCCATGCCAATATCCTCGCACTCCAGATAGTGGTGGAACTGCTGGGCGGTCTG
>CDZK01006232.1_pt1 | contig 25397 bp, 20 predicted proteins | sample 557401 | NCBI WGS metagenome assembly CDZK01 (sample SAMEA3182108, study PRJEB8094) | gut metagenome | biome: human; feature: gut; material: Stool; isolation source: human stools | place: Canada | collected 2013-04-25 | reverse complement strand
CTATAGCCCCGTCTGGACATCCAGGAACTCATACCTCCAAAAGTGGTATGCTGATCGCGGCAAACATCGGCTAAAGAACAATTGTAGTCTACTTTCAAACTTCAAGGAAATGTTTCCAAGTTTTTCCAAATCGATTTTCTGCTAAATCCATAATGATTCATTTTTATATATGGCAAAAATATAAGAATGAAAAATGGGCGGCAAGATAGAATCGCGGAAACGCTTACTCCAATTTCGTATTTTTTATATGTATGTATTTGTTTATCAGTGGTTATAGTATTTGATATTTTAGAAACTAAAAGATTGAGGGTATCTGTATAAAGCAATAATTATCTATGATTTAGATAGATTTTATAGTGAAAAGTTCCCCAATTACATAGAGGGGCGTAAATTTGTCCCCCGTATGTGGCTTGGGGGACAAAAATATTGAAAAAATAGGCATAACAAAAGAAAATATCTTTCCTAAAACTATTATTTTGCCATATTTAAGTCGTTTTTAGTCAGCATTTTAGATTTTTTATAATTGTAACTATATGATAACTATATAGTTAGGTTACTTCCCGATGCAGCATATTATGCTAATTGATTATCAATAATTTACGGCTTAAAAGATAGACTGCTCAAAAATTTACTTGTTTTTTCGCCGAAAATCGAAGATTTAACGTTTTTAACCTTAGTTTGTCTTCAAACGAAGGGGAAAAGAGAATAATGGCTCTCTTTTGCTCTTAAATCTCCGTTTCGCAAAGATAAGGCATATCGGTGATTATTTCGCCGATTGTGGCTGTAAAATAGAGGGTAATTTTACGGATTTTCGGATGGGCTTTTGGTGGCTTGACAAGGGCTCGAATCATGTTTGTTTTGTGAGCAGGATTTCTGTGTCTTTTGCAGCCAAAAGAGAAAGTCAGCAGTTATGGTTCGGCTTGGTTCTGGCGCAGCCATCTCTTTTTCTCCCTCTGTTAGCTTTACTTTAATGCACGTATATATGAATACAGGGATAAAGTAAAGCTATGTTGTATTTTTACTTGAGTGATAAACTGTACTCACATCGTATTCGCTCTAACTCATTTTTTAAATCATTTATATGTAAAATTGTTAGATAAACATTTTCTAGATCTGTTATTTCATGTATTTGCGATAGTGAATATAATGGTCTTAAAAACTTTTTCACTTTCATTCGTTCTTTTCTTGCAGAATTAGTGGATTCTTTACACTTGGTTTCTCTCAGTAGTTGAGACGTTAAATCTTTGTCAGACCTATTGCCAAAATTGACAATAGCAATTATCTTAATATAATCTTTTGTGTCTTGAATACTTTTACTTGCCTTTATATGTCGAGATGATTCTAACCGTAATTTTCTAGCATCTTCAAGAATTGCATTGATTTGTGCAGCACCAAATTTTTTGTTGCGGATTAGAGAATTGCATTTGACTTCTACTAATATTTTTACAGGAGAGTCAATTCTTATGTCGAATCCATTTGTGTTTGGCTTTTGTTTATCAATATCATTAAATATCCGTTCTCTATCTTCATTTTTAAATGATAATATATCTGATAACTTTGTTGCAATAGAACGAGTCGATATTAATGTCATTATGTTATTAATATCGGACAGTATTGATTTTAGTTCTATTAATTTATCTAGTGTAAGATTGTTGCCAATATCCTCGGTGTCAATAGACTTGATAAACTTTGTGTACTTATCTAATAAATTAATTGTTCTATTGTATGTTTTTGATGTTTCCATAATTTTGTTTCTTTGGGGGACGAAAATATGTATAAAAGTTCATATATGAAATTTTGTCAGGCTTGTTAGTCGGGATTTCGTATTCTTTTGCAGTCAAAAGAGAAAGTTTTCAGATATGATTCTTTTTCAGAGAGCCTCCGTTGCCGTATTTTTCCGTACTTTTGTAACAACTTGTGCAAAATTTGCACACTTTAAATTATTGAAAATATGAAGATTGAAGAGGCTATACTCTACTGTTTGGCAAGCCAGAATAGGGGAATGCGAACTGAACAGATTGCAGAGATGATAAACCGTCAGCGATTGCTCCATACTACCTTTAGGAGTAGGTAAAAATTAGAAGGCGTGATGCATCAGCACCTCTAAAAGTCTCATATATCAAGTACGCTTAAATCTGGTTCTTTGCACGAATCTAGTAAATTCACGCCCTTTATCTTTAATTCAGGGTAATTCAGAATTGACATTGGTATTTTCTCTCTTTTGAGATAGGATGTTGGTATTACTGTAGCTGTCAGCATCATTGACTTTACTCGGGGTGTAACTGCTACACCAATGTGTTTCGCAACTTCATTAATATGCTCCGTTACCCAGCGATGACGACGCAAATGTTTAAGAACAAGAGCTCTCTTCTTGTCTCTCTCGGGATTATCACCACGACCAAGATATTCATCCATCTCGGTTTTCATTTCCTTAATATTCTTGGCTGGATTGGTATTCTTACATTCTATCAAGTAGAGTATATCACGTGATGTATCATAAGCCATCACATCAATATCGCCATAATCTTTATCTGCCGCAAAATAACCTCCAGATTTGATAGTGACATCATGTTCCCATACTCGCATTATTGGTATCTTTGCCAAAAAAGAGCGTACCTCGTCATTGAACGCAGCCCCTTTTATAGCCTCAAATTTTCCAAGCAAGGTTTCTATCTTCCTTCCCACATAACGTAAGCGACCAGAATAAAGCAAGTCAGATAGCTGAATGCCGGCTTGAATACAGGAGCGGAACCCAAACATGCACATAACTGTGCCATCATCATATTGATAACGAATCACTGGGCGACGCAGATAACTTAATTCCCTATTGTATGACCAAGGGAAGATATCCTTGCCCGCTAATCCTACTGGCGGAGTGAGGTAGTTTTCCCGTTTATCCAAAGAAAGGCGAATGATACATTTCTTTGCTAAATCTTCAGTTAGTTCTGTACAATGCTCCTGCATAGCTTTGATGAGTTGAGACTCTTCCATCTCAATAACAGACTTCTGCTGCTTCATAGCTATGATGTAACAAACATAAAGGAACTGCAAGATGTTAGAATATGATACTCCCCAATCCTCTAAGAATGCCACATCTATCTCCTCGAGTTCTGCATCCTTGTTTTTTTCTTTTGTATCTGGACGTACTGCCATCCTGGCCATCTTACTCTCGAAATCTTCGATTTGCCCATTTACACTCTCAATAGTGCGCGTTGCTGCAAACTCTCCTACATTGTCGGAAAAAACATCATCGTAGATACCATAACGTCCAGAGCCTAATTTCTCAATGGTATGATTAGCTACATCTAAATGTATGGCGTCACATATACCACCAATGGATATCACTTCGTTCATGATAGCTAACAGGCTTTCTACATCATCATTGCCTGGTTTAACACCACCGCCACGATACTGTGTCGCAGCTATATATTCTATCATAGCACGGGTAGATATTCCAGCATCAGCAAGTCGTCTTTCTGTATCGAAGAATTCTTTACGTTTTGACTCATTTTCTCCAAAACAAAGAATCTGTGCGGGTTGTAAGACTCTGTTATGCTCTCGCTGATAAACCAATGTCTCGTGATTCTGCATGAGCATACGCAGCAACCACAATGTATCAAATGATGATAGGCGTTTATCAAGTTCATTAAGGAGCACATCTACTCCTTTGTGGAGGAAGTCTTCTTTCTCAGTTTTTGTATTGAGTTTACCTGCTATATCATGACCTTTCTCCTTCATCCACTGTGGGAATTTGTCTTGTAGTAGTTGGCTGGTGGCGGCATGAATATAGATAGGAGTATAAAGCCACAAGGGTATTGACAGGGGGTTGAGTGACTGCTCCATCATCAGAATCATCTTTGCTTGACCAAAGGGGATGCGAGTATCAATAATTTGGCATGCAGTCTCTTCGTCTATTTCCAGGAGTTTTTTTATGATACAACGCATCATGTTGCGCTCACTCTCATTGCCAGCTCCCATAAAAGAATGGATATAATCATCATCAAATGTAACGGAAACTCCGCCTTCTGTCTTGGATACGTTAAGATTTCCTCCTTGCGTAGGCTTTATGTCGTCATCATAGTGTATCCCTTTATCGGCCAAGACCTTTTCACTGAAGACAAGTTCTATTTCTACGGAGTGCTCATAGCGTTGGCTGATCATATCGGCTATGGCTGGTTGTAAAGTATCCATCCAGTATGCAACAGCTGTTATTACAGTATCGGAAATAGAGGATGGATTTATTCCCTGTTTTTCTTCTTGATAACAACTTACCCACACAGGAATACTATAAGATTCACAACTCTTGGCATTGAAACCTGAATGGACAGGCTTAAAAATTGCCGCATAGTCGAGATCACGTATCACTGGTATATAAGCATACTGTCCATTTAATCTCTTCAGCGTTCCGTGGAAATACAGTTGATCTTTACTTTTGAATATGAGATCACATCCATCATTTGGCTCAATATAAAGCATGTCTGATGGTGTGTTGTCTGTCATATAGAAACTTTCACCATAATGCTTATATATAGCATATACATCGAGAGATTGATTCAGAGGAGTCTCGAGAGATGATACGTTCTCTTTGGACCGAGCATAACGAACAAGACTCAAGCTGTCCCATTTCTCAGTCTGTATCAGTTGTAAGAAATCATAAGCAGAGAATTGAAGAAAATAGTCAGTTCCATTTTGCTTTTTCATGGCAAATCTGTATGTCTCCCCCATTGTAGAATACAGAACAAGCGTCAGGATATGGTCATCTTTCGACCTTTTATCATTTCTGATGGTATCAATACGTTTTTGTAAATGTTGGCTGAGATCTCGATTGTTGAAACTCTCATTGCCATCTATGGCTACATTACGGGCTAAATCATGAGCATAGCACACGTATGCAAGCCAGTTGACATCAATGCGGAATACATCTTCGTAATAGCCTTCAACAGGAGCAAGTATTTCATCCATTGAATTTTGTACCCAGCGCAGCTGTTCTATACAGGAACGCCCGATGCGCATCCAGACACCATAATGGGTCTGTTTTACTAGTTCTTCAAGACAACGATGTTTTAGAGCTGTTTTTAAGATAAAGTTGTTAATGGCACAGCCTTGACTGGAAATTCCGGCAAAGTAGAAGTTATTGTCAAACTCAACGATTGGTCTGTATAACAACGGATTCTTTTCTGCATCTTGGGTTAGTATATCAGTAGCATTAACTTCTAACAAAAATGATTTCAAAACATTTGGATTCAGCCTATTCCGATGAATGAGTTCTGTCATTGTCGGCAAATTAATAACAAAAGATTGGCTAGTTTTTGGTTCGTTAAGCGTCTCGCGAGGGGTCTCATTTCCGCGTACTAAGCCACTTATCCCTGCTTGGGTTGACAAAAGCTTGCTCAGTTCAAGCATGAAGAGTACTCCATCATAAATTTCATTACGGAAAGCTTCCGTAAATATATTTCTTTTATTGAATATGGCTTCTGTCATTGAACGGAAAATTTCTGTCGCATGTGTCGAGATGCCAGGAAAGAATGTGTAATTGCCTCCATAAAACACTACAGGTTCGGCAAACATGTTAATCGGCATGTCTTCCATAAGATCAAATGAGAACTCTTGGTCAATTATACTCTTGAACTCACTGATGTCAGGAATCTGGCTACTCTTTCCGAGATTCGCAACTGCTATTTGCAAAAGGTGCTCAATTCGGATATTCTTCCCTCGATTTTGTGGATTAAGTTGCATTGCTATCAAATAGTCCAATATGGGAGGGACTGCATGATTACTTAAATACGCTATCGTTTTTGGTACATCAAGCCAAGAAGATGGCCACAAAGCATGATTTGCTACTGGCAATATTCCTATTGCCTGTTCCTTTTGCATACAACAATGCTTATATTTCTTGCCGCTGCCACAAGGGCAAGGCTCATTACGACCTATCTTCTTTGACATTATATTTGAACTACTAGTAACATCTATCTAAACTTTAATCACTTAGCTCAGCCAAGAACTATTAATCATTTACAGTGCGAGACGAAGAATGTATTATGGGTTAGAGATGAAATGAGTGATAATCAAATTTTTACCACATTTATACTCTAAGTGATTTCTTATACAAAGGTACTGATTTTAGTCGATAACATTTAATGATAAACGATGGAATTTCTAAAATGAACTGTTTTCGACTCAAAAATGAGACATAATGGTCAAAGGGATTTGGCAAATTATGTGATTATTTTGCAGTCTCCAAAAAAGTCGGCAGATATAGTTCGGTTCGGCTTTGGCGAAGTCATTTCTTTTTCTCCCTCTGTTAGCTTTACTTTAATGCACGTATATATAAATACGGGGATAAAGTAAAGTTGTTTTTCATTTGAATAGCCAACTAATCTTGAATATATGTTGTGTGGAGGAATCGTATGTGTTTACGCAACAAATAACATATTGTTTGTTGTGTGGATATATTGGCGCTTATAAACAATATAATAGCGTTTATATTTCTCCAAAGCAAAATTATCTTGTTTTACACACTTTCCCCAAGATGGTTGTCGGAAGCTGCTGCAACTTTTATAAACATAGAATTCGTTTGAAAAAGTATAACGAATCTGATTTATTCGCTTGAAAAAGTGTATAACCGTTATATTGTACTTGGTCAAGCGTTTCTTCTAATCTTGTGATTTTTTACCTGTAATACATCATTAAATAGATGAAAAGTTATAAATTTACATATTATATGATGTGTTGAATATGGCAAAGAATACAATGGGGACTAAGCTGCCCCGAAAATTGGTGCAGAAGATGTCAATTGTGGGAGAGCAGATTAAACTGGCTCGCTTGCGCAGGAATCTGAGTGTGGCTCAGGTGGCAGAACGTGCCACTTGTTCTCCGTTGACTGTGTCCCGAATAGAAAAAGGCACACCGACAGTAGCAATCGGAATCTATTTGCGAGTGCTGTATGCTTTACAGCTTGACGATGATATTCTATGGCTGGCCAAAGAAGACAAGTTGGGAAAAGCTTTGCAAGATTTGAGTTTGAAAACAAGGAAAAGAGCTTCAAAAAAGGAATAGAGCACATGTTCTCCTATACATAAGTTGCAATTTGCTCTTTGGGAATAAAAAAATATGGCTCAAAAATTTGTGTTATGCAATAAAAGCATTATGTTTGCGCTGCATAATAAATAAGATATATGAAATTCGTTGATAGAATAGATGAAGCTGCACGATTAAAGGATGCTCTTGCAAGAGAGAAGTCCTCGTTAGTCGTGATGTACGGTCGCAGACGGTTGGGTAAGTCAACGCTTATCAAAAGGGTGTTGTCGGATACGGATGTTTACTTCCTTGCTGACCGTTCTGAAGGGCAACATCAGAGAGTATTGCTTGCAAAAGTAATAGCACAAGTGTTCCCGGATTTCGACAAACTGACATATCCGGATTGGGAATCTATGTTTCGTGCGGTCAATTATCGAACAGACAAGCGTTTTACTTTATGTTTGGATGAGTTTCCGTATCTTGTAGAGCAATCTTCTGAACTGCCGTCTGTGCTACAAAAACTGGTTGATGAAAAGCTGTTGAAGTATAATCTTGTGCTTTGCGGTTCGTCACAAAATATGATGTATGGATTGTTTCTTGATTCTACTGCACCTCTCTATGGTCGTGCTGATGAGATCATGAAACTTGCACCGATACGTTTGCCATATATTCAAGAGGCTTTGAGCCTTGATGCGATGAATGCCATTGAAGAATATGCTGTTTGGGGAGGTGTACCGCGTTATTGGGAACTAAGGGAAAACCAAAATTCACTTAATGATGCTTTGTGGCACAATATCCTTTCTGTAAATGGAACTCTTTACGAAGAACCGATAAAATTGTTTCAGGACGATGTAAAGGATATTGTTAAGACTTCGACGATAATGTCTTATATCGGTACTGGCGCAAATCGGCTTTCTGAGATTGCCGCAAGATGCAATGAGCCTGCAACCAACCTGTCGCGTCCATTGAAGAAACTTATTGATCTCGGATTTTTGGAGAAAGATGTTCCGTTTGGGATTGATGAAAAGAATGCGAAAAAGAGTCTTTACAAGATAGCCGATCCGTTTATGGCATTTTATTATCAGTTTGTCGTACCTAATCGTTCGTTCATCGAGCTTGGTCGTCGTTTGCCAATAGAACAGGCTTTGACTGCTCATTTATCGGAGTATGTGAGTATGCAATGGGAAAAATTATGTCGGGATGCCGTAACAGGAAATCTTGTCAATGGAGTGGTTTATGGCAAGGCAAAACGCTGGTGGGGTTCTGTGCTCAATGAGGATAAGAAGCCGGAACAAGTCGAGTTTGATGTTATGGCCGAATCGCTTGACAAAAAGTATTTGTTGGTCGGAGAATGCAAATGGACTACTCAAGAGAATGGCAAACAACTGACTGCCGAACTTCTCCGCAAAGCTAATCTGCTACCGTTTGCCAAGTGCTACACCGTCGTTCCAATGCTGTTCCTTAAGAATGCTCCGAAAGATGGTATAAGAAACGCCGTGTTGCCAGAAAATATTGTCGAGTTAATGAAATAAAGAAATAACAAATTCGTGATTTGCAGATGTTGGATTTTAGAAAACAATTCCAAGAGATTATAGAACAATCTTATATCCCTTTCAATATAGATAAAACTGCGACTTCTGACGTATGGAGTAATATTTATAAGTTAGTACTTCCTAATATACCGGAAAAACTTTTTAGGTATCGTAGAATAGACGATAAGGGCTATACAATTGAATCATTTAAATCTAAAACTATTTCATTATGCCATGCGGGAATGTTTCCAGATAAATATGATTCGTATTTATATATAGATCAAGATAAGATTCACAAAGATCTAAAAAATGCATTGAAAGATGCGTTGCGCATAACATTGTCGCATATAACACAGAAATCCCCTGAAATAAGGGCGGAAAAAGCAACGAAAATATGTTATTATAGAGAGTGCGGATATACGGATGAACAAATTATAGATAAAATATTGACAGATGATTATGTTGATTTTTGCAATAATATAGGGGCTGCGATAAAAAAACAAGAATCGCGTTTTAGAAATCCAAGAAATAGTGCAAAAATTGCCTGTTTTACAGAAAGTGTGCAGTCTAAGTATATGTGGGATAGATATGCAGATGGATATAAGGGGTTTGCATTAGAATATGATCTCAGACGATGCATTTTTAAATATAATTCATTGGGAATGAGTGTTAATCTCTTTCCTGTGATTTATACAGATTTAAGACCGGATGTTACATTAGATGAGGGAAATATTCATACTTACGAATATTTCAAGCAGATTGGAGATAAAAATTGGTTAAGCTTTTTGTCGTCTATAATATCTGTTAATCAATTATATTGGTATCGAGTTTATCTTTATAAAGACAGAAAAGAATACGAGCACGAACATGAATGGAGAATGATTTACTATAATTTAGAAGATGAGAATGATTATGTTGCAATACCGGATGTTGGATGCTTGAAAGCAATATATTATGGTCCAGATATATCACAAAAGGATAAGCAAGAATTACATCAGATTGCAGTTGAAAAAGGACTGAAAGAGTATGATGTCGATCTTGACACGGGTAGCCGTAGATATGATTTAAGAGTAACAGCAATTAAATAAGAATATTCTTAGCGCAAAAAAGAACCGATTAACAACCTGAAAGTTGTGTCATCTCAATTATTTATAGTACCTTTGCTTACCAAATAAGGCAAAGGTATTTTTGATGCATACAATGGCAGAAGATAAGATAGACAACGCACTGGAAGTAAAAGAGGAAACAGTGGAATGCAAAAGCGAAGATTGGGTTTGCCATTCGCAGGCTATAGCTGCAACCATGTCAAACCGAATGGAGGAACTTGGCATGACACAACGAGCGTTGGCTGAGAAAATGAACTGCACCCAGCAATATGTATCCAAGGTGTTGAAAGGTCGCGAGAATCTGTCATTGGAAACTTTGTGCAAAATAGAAAATGCATTAGGTATCAAAATACTACAAGCTGGAATAAATAAGTAATAACACCATAGTAGGGAAAGAATATGTCAATACAGAGCGAAGCGGCATTGGAAGCCGGACTTATAGCCACACTTCGGCAAATGGACTACGAGTATGTCCAGATTACCGAAGAAGATAATCTTTATGCCAACTTCAAGCGGCAGTTGGAAATTCACAACAAGAAACAGCTGGCGGAAGTTGGTCGTAACTCATTTACGGATGAAGAGTTTGAGAAGATATTGATATATCTGGAAGGTGGTACTCGCTTTGAAAAGGCTAAGAAACTTCGTGACCTATATCCTCTTGACACGATGAACGGGCAGCGTATTTGGGTGGAATTCCTTAATCGTACACAATGGTGTCAGAACGAGTTTCAGGTGTCGAATCAGATTACGGTGGAGGGACGAAAGAAGTGTCGCTATGATGTGACGATTCTTATCAATGGCCTCCCTCTGGTTCAGATTGAATTGAAGCGTCGGGGTGTAGAACTCAAGCAGGCATACAATCAGATACAACGCTATCATAAGACATCCTTTCATGGGCTGTTCGACTATATTCAGCTATTTGTTATCTCCAATGGCGTAAATACTCGTTATTTCGCCAATAATCCCAATGGTGGATATAAATTCACGTTCAACTGGACGGATGCGGCAAATCTGCCATTCAATGAACTGGATAAGTTTGCTGTATTTTTCTTGGAAAAGTGTACGCTCGGTAAGATTATCGGAAAATATATCGTATTGCATGAAGGGGATAAATGCTTGATGGTACTTCGCCCATACCAGTTTTATGCTGTAGAAAAGATATTGGATCGGGTACAGAACTCCAACGATAACGGTTATATCTGGCATACTACAGGCGCAGGAAAAACCTTGACTTCATTCAAAACAGCACAACTTGTTTCGGAGTTGGATGATGTAGATAAGGTAATGTTCGTTGTTGACCGTCATGACCTTGACACACAAACGCAGTCGGAATATGAAGCCTTTGAACCGGGAGCTGTTGACGGTACGGACAATACGGATGAACTGGTAAAACGGCTGCATAGTAACTCCAAGATTATCATTACCACTATTCAGAAACTCAATGCTGCCGTAAGTAAGATATGGTACAGCAGCAAGATAGATTCGATATGCCACTCCCGTATCGTGATGATATTTGATGAGTGCCACCGCAGTCACTTCGGGGAGAGTCATAAGAAGATTATGCAATTCTTCGATAATGCCCAGATATTCGGTTTTACCGGAACTCCTATTTTTACAGAAAATGCAGTTGATGGGCATACGACCAAAGAGGTATTCGGCAACTGCCTGCATCGCTATCTGATTAAAGATGCCATTGCCGATGAAAATGTTCTCGGTTTCCTTGTAGAGTATTATCATGGCAGTGAGGAAGTGCAGAACGGCAGTACTAATCGCATGACGGAAATCGCTAAATTCATCCTTAATAATTTCAATAAGTCAACATTTGACGGAGAGTTCGATGCATTGTTTGCTGTACAGTCCGTACCGATGCTTATCCGTTATTACAAGATATTCAAGGAACTGAATCCCAAGATTCGTATAGGTGCAGTTTTTACTTATGCAGCCAATGGAAGTCAAGATGATGATCTGACAGGAATGGGTACAGGTTCTTATCTGAATGACAGTGCCGGTGAGGTTGATGAACTGCAAGCCATCATGGATGACTACAATGAAATGTTCGGGACATCGTTTACGACAGAGAACTTCCGTGCATATTACGATGACATCAACCTGCGTATGAAAAAGAAGCGAGTTGATATGAGGCCGCTTGATCTTTGTCTGGTCGTCGGAATGTTCCTTACCGGTTTTGACAGCAAGAAACTCAATACGCTTTATGTAGACAAGAATATGGAATACCACGGCTTGTTGCAGGCATTCAGCCGGACAAACCGTGTGCTGAATGAAAAGAAACGCTTCGGAAAGATTGTGTGTTTCCGTGATTTGAAAAGCAATGTTGATACCGCTATCAAATTGTTCAGCAACAGTAATAATCCGGAAGAAATAGTGCGACCTCCGTTTGAAGAAGTCAAACAGGAATACAAGGAGCTTGCTACCAATTTTTTGAAGAAATATCCGGACACAAATTGTATAGACCTTTTGCAGAGTGAAAAAGCTAAGAAAGAGTTTGTTTTGGCGTTCCGTGATATTATCCGTAAACATGCTGAAATACAGATATACGAGGATTATAATGAAGAGTCTGATGATCTCGGCATGACGGAACAGCAATTTATGGATTTCAGAAGTAAGTATCTTGATATCCATGATACTTTTGCACTCGTTGTTCCAGCACCGTCACCCAAACCGGATGATGATACAGATGTTCCGGATGACGGAGACCTCGGTGATGTGGATTTCTGCCTTGAACTCCTACATAGCGACATTATCAATGTGGCATATATCCTTGAACTCATTGCAGAACTTGACCCATATAGTGCCGATTACGCGGAACGCCGCCAGAATATCATTGACACGATGATTAAGGATGCTGAAATGCGCAGCAAGGCAAAACTTATTGATGGCTTCATTCAAAAGAATGTGGATGACGATAAGGAAAATTTCATGATGCAGCGAGGCAAGGCTGACGGTACAAGCGATTTGGAAGAACGGTTGAACCGCTATATTGCTGTTGAACGAGAAAATGCCGTCAACTCATTGGCTGAGGAAGAGAAAATATCGTCATCAGTATTGAATCATTTCCTTAAAGAATATGATTATCTGCAAAAAGAGCAGCCAGAAATCATACAAAAGGCATTGAAAGAGAAGCATCTCGGATTGATAAAGACGAGAAAGGCGTTGACGAGGATTTTAGACAGATTGCGTAATATCATACGCACTTTCAGTTGGGATTAAAAGAAATACTGATATGGTAAAGACAAATGAACCCGGATATGTGTATATCTTGACTAATCCAAGTTTTCGTGAGGATTGGGTCAAAATCGGTAAAAGTGCGCGGCCTGTAGATATACGTTCCAAGGAACTTGACAACACGGCTGTTCCGTTGCCTTTTGAGATTTATGCAACCATTCAGACGGTCAAATATAACGATGTTGAAAAGCATGTACACAAGACTATTGATCGGTTGACGGATTTGCGTATTCGTCAGAATCGGGAGTTTTTCAATGTGCCGCCGCAAATAGCTTTGGATATATTCAATGACATAGCCAAGATGATTGATGATGCGGTTGTTACGGTCTATGTAGATAATAAACCGGTTTGCCATAACGAAAAAGATTCATTGCCTGTCGTGCAGAAGCGAACCGTAAAGCGAGGGCGTTTCAAATTCAGCATGGTCGGTATTAAAATAGGGGAATGTGTTACCTTCATGCCTACGAATACAGAAGTCAAGGTGGCAAGCGATGATTCCGTTGAATATCAAGGTCGTATTTATAAATTGTCCCCTTTTGTCGGTACGTTTATGCCGGAAGAGAAACGGAATACATCGGGTGCATATCAAGGGGCAAAATATTTCTCATATAAAGGGAAAGTGCTGGATGACCTGAGAAGTATAATTGAAAGCAATATACCATTGCCGGAAAGTGATGTAATACAGAATAATATAGAGCAATAAGGATATGAGTGAAGAACTGCAACAGAAACTCCGTGACCAGCTTTGGGCGGTCGCAAACCGTTTGCGCGGCAATATGTCGGCAAGCGATTTTATGTATTTTACTTTGGGATTCATTTTCTATAAATACCTGTCGGAGAAGATAGAAACATACGCCAACAGTGCATTGGAGGATGATGAAGTTACATTCAAGGAATTATGGGAAATGACCGATTCGGATGCTGCGGAATTGCAGGAAGAGGTCAAGAACCAATGCTTGGAAAATATAGGCTATTTCATTGAACCGAAATTCTTGTTTTCGTCTGTAATCGAAACTATCAAGCGGAAAGAAAATATCCTTCCGATGCTGGAACGCTCATTGAAACGCATTGAGGATAGTACGCTCGGACGTGACAGCGAAGAGGATTTTGGTGGTCTGTTTTCGGATATTGACCTTGCTTCCCCTAAGCTCGGAAAGACAACCGATGACAAGAATACGCTTATAAGCAATGTTCTGCTTGCACTTGATGATATAAAATTCGGAGTGGAGGCCTCTCAGGAGATTGATATTTTGGGCGATGCTTATGAGTATATGATCAGTCAGTTTGCTGCCGGTGCAGGCAAGAAAGCCGGTGAGTTCTATACTCCGCAAGAGGTCAGCCGCATATTGGCGGAGATTGTTACTCTTGGGCATAACCGTTTGCGTAATGTTTACGACCCTACTTGCGGTAGTGGTTCACTATTGCTCCGTGCAGCAAGTATCGGTAAGGCGGCATATATCTATGGACAGGAGAAAAATCCGACTACTTACAACCTTGCCCGAATGAATATGTTGCTGCACGGTATCCGATTCAGCAGCTTCAAAATAGAGAATGGCGATACGCTTGAATGGGACGCATTCGATGATATGCAGTTCGATGCAGTGGTTGCAAATCCTCCGTTCTCTGCCGAATGGAGTGCTGCCGACAAATTCAACAACGACGACCGTTTCAGTAAAGCAGGACGACTTGCACCTAAGAAAACAGCCGACTATGCTTTTATTCTGCATATGGTTCATCACCTCAATGAAGGTGGTACGATGGCTTGCGTTGCTCCGCACGGAGTTCTGTTCCGAGGGAATGCAGAGGGCGTTATACGCCGTTTCCTGATAGAGAAGAAAAACTATATTGATGCCATTATCGGGCTGCCTGCCAATATTTTCTATGGTACAAGCATTCCGACCTGTATTCTCGTATTGAAGAAATGCCGTAAGGAAGACGATAATATCTTGTTCATTGATGCCAGCAAAGAGTTTGAAAAGGTCAAGACCCAAAACAAACTCCGCCCTCAGCATATACAGAAGATTGTAGAAACCTACCGTGACCGCAAGGAAATTGAAAAGTACAGTCACCTCGCTACGTTACAGGAGGTTGCCGAAAATGACTATAATCTGAATATTCCTCGTTATGTCGATACTTTTGAGGAAGAAGAGCCTATTGACATCAAAGCAGTCATGGCTGAAATAAAGGAATTGGAAGCCAAGCGAGCCGAACTGGATAAGGAGATAGAAGGCTATTTGAAAGAATTGGGACTGGTTGAATAATTACACTATGGCAGAGATAGACAACATCCCCGAAATGCGTCCATCATTCGACAATATACGCCGTCAGGATGAGGGCGGAAACGAATACTGGAGTTCTCGCGACCTGTGCGCTGCTATGGGCTATTCGGCTTATTGGAAATTCCAAAGAGTCATAGACAAGGCTATCAAGGTGGCAGGTGAAAAAGGAATGAATGTAGACGACCATTTCAACCAAGCGGTTGATATGGTAAGGATTGGAAGCGGTTCATTCCGTAAGGTCAATATCTTCCGTCTGTCTCGTATGGCATGTATGATTGTTGCCGAAAATGCCAATGTCAAAAAAGTGTTGGTACAACAAGCTCGCGATTATTTTACTCGAACAATTTCGATAAACGAATTGATGCAAAATTCGTTGAGTTCTAACATTTTGCTGTATAAAACGGCGCAAGGCGAGGCACGAATAGAAGTGATATTCAACAGTGAAACATTTTGGATGTCACAAAAGCGTATGGCCGATTTGTTCGGGGTGGATGTACGGACTGTCAACTATCATCTTGGTCAGATTTACGAAACAGGCGAGCTTACAAAAGAGGCAACTATCCGAAAAATTGGGATAGTTCAATCAGAGGGAAAAAGGGATGTGGAACGTACACCTCTGTTCTATAATTTGGATGCTATTATTGCGGTAGGTTATCGTGTCAATAGCTATCAAGCCACCCAGTTCCGTATCTGGGCTACATCTGTATTGAAGGAGTTTATTATTAAAGGATATGCGCTTGATGATGAACGTTTGAAGCAGGGAAAACATTTTGGCAAAGATTATTTTGACGATTTACTGGAGCGTATTCGTGAGATACGTACCTCAGAGCGCAGATACTACCAAAAGATAACAGACATCTATGCCGAATGCAGTGCGGATTACGACCCGAAGTCGGATTGTACCAAATTGTTCTTCAAGATGGTGCAAAACATGATGCACTTGGCTGTAACTCATCGTACTGCTGCCGAAATAGTATATGAACGTGCCGACTCGGAAATGCCGCACATGGGACTGACTACTTGGAAAAAAGCTCCCAATGGCAGAGTACAGAAATCTGATACGATTGTAGCAAAGAACTACTTGTCTGACAAAGAGGTTTCAGAACTCAACGGCGTAACTAACGCATTTCTTGAATTTGCAGAACAGCGTGCTCAACGCCATATCATTACAACGATGGCAGACTGGAAGCAGCGTCTTGAACAGTTTCTTGCTACAATGGACTATCAAGCACAAGATTCGGCCGGTAAAGTTTCTCAAGAAGAGGCACGAGAGAAGGCGTATGGTGAGTATGAAAAATATAAAGTGATTCAAGACCGTTCGTTTATCTCCGATTTCGACCGGTTTAATGATGGTGACAAATTGTTGCCGTTTGATATCAATCCCGATAAAGAATAATGATTATGGCAGATAATAACGAAAATAAAGTCCTCAATGTTCCCCATTTGAGATTTCCGGAGTTTAGTGGAGAGTGGAACAAGTACACCATAAATGATTTAGCAACAGTGGTTGGAGGTGGCACACCTGATACTACAGTGAAATCATATTGGGGTGGAGATATACAATGGTTTACTCCAAGTGAAATCGGTAAAAATAAATATGTAGACTTTAGCAAAAGAACTATTACAAGAGATGGTTTAGATAATTCAAGTGCAAAGCTATTACCATTACACACTATATTATTAAGTTCTCGTGCCACGGTAGGAGAATGTTCTATTGCATCAAATGAATGTACTACAAATCAAGGTTTTCAATCTCTTATTGCGAAACAATGTAATATTGATTTTCTATACTACTTGATTCAAACTAAGAAAAAAGATTTGATTAGAAATGCTTGTGGATCAACATTCTTAGAAATCTCAGCAAATGAAATTCGCAAGATTAAAGTTGCTGTTCCTGTACAAAACGAACAGGAACAAATTGCGAAGCTCTTATCTTTAATTGATGAGCGTATCGCTACCCAAAACAAAATCATTGAGGATTTGAAAAAACTAAAGTCCGCAATAACAGATTTACTCTTTCATTCAATAGCAGATGCTCATACCATACGTTTAGGCAAAATTGCACATATTACGAATGGTGCTGGTGACGTGCAAGATGCTAATACAGAACATCAAGAAGATTGGTATCCTTTCTTTGACCGTTCAGAAGAATTAAAATGGTTTCCAACTTATTCGTTTGACAAAGAAGCTGTTATTTATGCTGGCGAAGGACAAAGTTTTTATCCTCGATATTATAATGGGAAATTTGCTTTACACCAAAGGTGTTACGCCATAACGGATTTCGCTTCATGTATTATACCAAAGTATTGTTACCATTTTATGAATACATTAAATTCTTATTTTGTTAGAAATTCAGTTGGTTCTACTGTACCATCTTTGAGAATGGATATATTTCAAAAGGTAGAAATTAGACTACCTCCTATACCAAAGCAACAGCATATATGTAAAATTATTGATGCTTTTTATACTAAACTTGAAGTCGAACAAAGGGGCATTTCTATTTTACAAGAATTGAAGCAATTTTTGCTCTCGCAGATGTTCATATAAACATTTGCGAGAGCAGGTATCTTCGTTGCTGCTGATATTTAGAAAATATGCTATCCACTAATGAAAGATTGTTTTCGATTTTTGAAATGTACTTACTGATATTCTTTTGTTGCTCAATACTTGGCAAATGAATTTCTATATTGCACAACTCCTCAAAAGTAAGACATAAGCGAACACTGCCTTCCAGGCGTTTATACATTTCATGTTTGAATGTTTGTGATGCAAAATAGTACTTTAGATAACTGGGTAATAATTCTGATTTTGTAGTAAAGCAAACATACATGGGACTAACAATACCATTACCGTCCATTTCGTACAATGCTATTGAGCCAACATTTATACGAGCAGGATTGTATGCAAACATACCTTTCTTCACAACCTTATAATTTGAGGTATCATCGCTTGCTACTTCTCTGTCCTCAAATTGGTTTGATTGAGCTATAAATCCGTATTTGTTACTAACCGAAAGAACTTGCAAATCAGAGCCACTGCGATTTCTATCAGAACATTGTTTGAGTAATTCGGACAGTGGAATCATATTTGTTTGTGAAGAATAGCACCGATGAATAATTGCGGACATTACTGTACAGCAATCCTTAATTAAAGGGCTTGCAGTTGCGCTAACGACCAAAGAAAAGGCTAACATTGCAATTTCTCAGTGTTTAGAGTGTCATAGCTCAACACTTCAAGAGAGCGAGGTTTTGTCTAGTGGACTATGCAAAGTGTTTGGTGCAAATGGATTGGTTGGTTATAAAGATGTGCCACAAATGAACGGTGATGCGATACTGGTAATCAAGGATGGTTCGGGTGTTGGTACAGTTTCCTATGCACAGGGCAAATTTTCGGTAATTGGCACACTCAACTATCTTACTGTCATAGGCAACAATGATTTGCGGTATCTGTACTTTGCGCTGTCAGTGTTCAACTTTCAACCGTACAAAACTGGTATGGCGATACCACATATCTACTTCAAAGATTATGGTAAAGCGAAAATATATTGTCCTTCACTTGCTGAACAAAAGCGTGTCGCAAACGTGCTTGACAAATTGGAGAGCAAACTTTTTGTTGAGCAAGAACTTCTTGCGTCATTCAATCAACAAAAACTGTATTTGTTGGGGAAGATGTTTATATGAACATCTTCCTTAATAGATATTGTTTCTGTATTTGATATTTCTGTAATAGTTGCCTTTCAACATCCTCTTTAAGCGATAACACTGAAAGAAAATGACTAATTTCTTTTTGCCTATCTAAATCTGGTATTGGGCATTTTATGTGATTTATATCCTTTAGGTAGGCTGTTTTCATCGTACCTTCAGTTACAACACGTTCAACTTCTTTTTGAAAATATGAAGATTGCATAAAGTAATAAAGAAATTCAACATCAATATTTGTATTAGGGACAATACCTAAAATTCCTTGTTTGGTACAGACTGGATATTTGTTTATAGAAATAGCACCGATTGTTGCTCCATTAGAGTATATAATGGAGTGCGTAGGAATCAGCCATGCTGAAGATTTTTTGAGTCCTAACTCTGTAATATAGTCTTTGTTAGCCGATAAATATTTATTGCTCAAATCGTCTATTTTTATGAAAGGAATGCTGCCGTTATCATAAAATTCTGTATTTGACGTAGTGGGTGTTCCACCCTCACCTGCTTTACTATATAATGTTTCAAATGCCACTAACTGCCCACATTTCAGAGTTATTATATCATCTATAAGCCCTTTAATTAAGGATTGCAGTTTCTCAATGATTTTGTTTTGGGTTGCTATTCGTTCGTCAATGAGAGATAGAAATTCAGCTATTTTTCTCTGTTCCTCAATTGATGGAAAATATAATGATATTTTGGATAATCCTTCCTGCCCAATATTGAAATGTTGTGCTCCTGCTCCCATTCTGCAAGTTCTTTTGCGCGCTAATGGCGTAGCAAGCAAATACTTAAAGAACAAAGGATCATAATTGCCGATTTTACGACCACGAATAACAAAGCCTCCATAAATGGCGGTACGATTATCCATGTACACATTAGCTCGTCCAACATCCTCCAATGTTTCTGAGCTACGTTGGAATAGCAAATCTCCGTCTTTCACTCCGAAACATTCTATTTCTTTTTCAGTAGCATTGACCTTGCCACGAATATTGTCATAATTGATAACTCCTTCTGAAAGAATATCCATCACCGAAATGAATGGTAGTCCACTTCCAATACGTTTAGCGTCTGGATTAAGACCATTCTTGAACTCCAAATATTCAGAAAGCGTATGCTCTTCCCACTCTCCACTAAACTCCGGAAATCTCAAATGGGGAACATTACCTATTATATTTCTCTAATTATTAGAACCAATTAAATTCAAAATTATGATTCAGAAGACAATTAGAGAAATTTCGGACGCATGGCGAGAGAACAAGCGACCGTATGTGAAACAATCGACATTGGCAGCCTACATGTTGATTCTTGAAAATCACATTTTGTCAAAGTTTGGTGAGAGTAACGAACTTCATGAAAATGATGTACAAGGCTTTGTGCTTGAAAAGTTGGAAGGCGGATTGAGCGTGAAATCTGTTAAGGACATTCTTATTGTCCTAAAGATGGTTATGAAATTCGGGGTGAAAAACGAATGGATGAACTATTACGAATGGGATATTAAGTACCCAACAGACGTTGCTGGTAAAAAGTTGGAGGTCTTGTCCGTGGCAAATCATAAAAAGATTCTGAACTATATTCAGAGCCACTTTTCCTTTCCGGGACTTGGTATCTATATCAGCCTTAGTACCGGTCTGCGTATAGGGGAGATCTGTGCTTTGAAATGGAGCGACATCAATGTATATGACGGGATTCTAACCGTTAACCGGACGATAGAACGCATCTATATCATAGAAGGAGAGAGAAAACATACAGAGCTGGTCATCAACACGCCAAAGACAAAAAACTCTTGCCGTGAAATCCCGATAAACAAAGAATTGCTTACTATGTTAAAGCCTTTGAAAAAAGTAATTAATGACGATTATTACATTCTTACTAATGATGAGCGTCCGACAGAGCCACGCACATATCGCAACTACTATAAAAGGCTTATGGAGAAACTTGATATTCCCAAGCTGAAGTATCATGGACTCCGTCACAGTTTCGCGACTCGCTGTATAGAAGTCGGTTGTGACTATAAAACAGTCAGCGTATTATTAGGGCATTCCAACATTTCAACTACTTTGGATTTATATGTTCATCCCAATATGGAGCAGAAAAAGCGTTGCATTACCAAGGTTTTCAAGTCACTGGGTAAATAAAGTTATGTATAGAGCGAGGGAATTAATGCTGTAATTTCTTCGCTCACAATTGTTTTGTGGTTCAGAATTATGTTGTATATTTGAATGTTATTAAAAATATTACTTATGAGAAAGGGTTTGATATTCTTCTTGGGAATTGTTACTGGGTGTGTATTAACAATTGCAGTACTTTTTGTTATAGGTATTACCAATTCAAATGCTAACGAATCGGATATTACGATTGCCGAGCAACAGACGGTATTTACTACCGCAACAAAATTTGAAGTTTTTCAGGTTCTTGGGGATGGTGCTTTGGCCAATTGTGAGGAGAAAGGGCATTCAACTTCATTTTTTACTGGGCCGGTCGTCTATATTGTGACAGATGGCCAGAATCTGTTTTATGATGATCAGGTAATTGAAGTACCTAAAGGTAAAAAGGCTATGCAAATAGGAACATTTCGTTATGAGACCAAACTTGGTGAAAAAGTAGTTCCTGTAATAAAATTTCAATAACATAGGCATATTATAAAAGTCTCAACTGGTAGCAATCTCTATCCGATTGAGACTTTTCGTTTATTTACCTCTATCTAAAAACTTCTGTACTATTAACGCTATACCAATTCCTAAAACGGCAATGAGAATACAGCAGATAACTGCTTTCCAAATCAATCCGGAATGCAAAATCTCTGCATTAGCCACTATCATGCACACGAAAAAAGAAGACAGAGCGACTACAATGATAATCAAAATGTAGAATGCGGTAGCCGGGATATGGATAGCATTGTCGGCTTTTTTTATTCTCCGCTCGGCTTCCTTGCATTTGCTTTCAATCTGACCAAGAAAATTGCAGAGAAGTGTTGCTCCAAATTCAATTGCCAACTTTTGCATTTCTTCAGAAATGATAGGTTTGCACTTTCGTATAGAGCCGGACAGATTTTCAACTTCTATTCTCAGCTTATATACATTGTCATTCAGGCTGGCAAGTTCCTTGGCATTTACATCGAGTAGTCGTTTTTCTTCTTCCAGATATTCATTCTTGGGAGTGGTTTTTATGGATTCCACTTCACTCATTTCTGCGGAAAAATCAAATTTCTTTTTCATGGGCTTAGCGTTTTAGTCCTGTTTTCGGTTTCTTCCCTAACGAACGGCTGGCAGCACGAGCGCATCTGCGAGCCCATTGCAAATCGTCTTCGTCCTTGTCTCTCCACGGAAGCTCGCTTTGCGAACCTTCACCACCTCCACCGGTTGTTACATTGGGGGTATTTATCAGTCCGACAAATATAGCTACAGCCATATCGGTAAGTTCCTGACAGTTGGCAATAAACCTGTAATCAAATTCGTCATTGAAACAGTCAAGTACTTTTTCTGGGATATAGAATTTGTAATCCTTGCCTTCATGACTGAGGACATAGGAAATCATATCCTGACTATATGTGAGATATTGGGTATAGTCAATAGGGGCAACCTTATGTGTCGCTACCTGTTGAACGGTTTGGGAAGTATTATTTCTAATGACGGAAGTTGGCTGATGGTGCAGTCTCTTCCATGTTGCAGGAAGTTTCGAGACCATCAGGTTCCTGCCGATTCCCAATTCTGAAGCCTTGTATTTGGTGTTTCCATTCATGAGAGCATATCCACGGAGAAGACCTTTCTTGTCCTCCCTTTCATGGACGGTATAACCTTTCCGTATAAGAGCATTCTTGTAGTCATCCCATGACCACAATGGCATTGCTTTCAGCACCTCCATGCAGTCCCGATTTACTTGTGGAATGTTGAGATTTCGGATTTGTGCTGCAGTCGTCCAGCCACGTTTCTTTGCCACTCGCTCGGCTGCACGTTGTGCTCGAAGATGAATGTTGTGGTCATTGTTGATATTGCCATTTTCATCCAAACGGCAAATCGCAGCGTGGAGATGGGGGACTTCGCCTTTAGATTCCGTATGCAGCCAAACCGAGTATTTGCTATTAGCCAAATTGGTTTGGCAAGAACGGACTTTTCCGTCCTTGCCGATAATCACTTGTTTGTCGAACTCCTCAGCAAAGTCGTGCCAGAGCTTTTGCCAGTCCTCTATGTCATAGAACTGGGTATGTTCGGGCGAAGGACTCAGCTCGATTCTGATAACGGAGTTCTTTATCGGTCGATGCTGGGATAGGGTCAATTGCATGGAGTTCCATATCCCCATAGCGTCCGGTTCTGAGGGCAATAGGTTGTCCAATACCCGATAAATCTTCTCCGGATGTTTTTTGTGCTGTGATTCGCCGGTAATGTAACGGATGTCGTTTATACCGTGCGATATGGCTTTGGCTTTCGCAATCATTCTTCTTCGGATTTTGGGTTAGACGGAATTTTATTCTTCTCTTTTACTGCATTCAGGAACTGGCAGACATTTTCGGCCACATTGCCAAGTTCCTTGAGCCAGCCGACCATGAACGGAATCTGATTGAACATTGCCATGCGCTGCTTTGTGGACATTCCGTGTAGGGCGGATGTGTATTTTATGAGGTCTGACCGACAATCGTCCAGATTCTGCAACAGAGCAGCTTCTTCTTTCGTAAGCCTTGCTTTGGGCTTGAAGTTATACGCACGTGATAATATGTAGTCACTTACGGTCATGCTGCATTGCCCGGCCAGTGATTTTATATGCTCCTTCTGAGTAGGAGTGACTTTAGCTCCGATAAAGACACTTCTGGTTTCTTTCGAGGAGTCCGATGTATTTTCAATATCTTCTTTCATTTGAATCGTTTTATAATGGTTGAATAGGTGCGAGCTTGCGAGTACCGCACCGGCGAGGGAACTGAGCAGGCGAGAGCGCCAATGTACAACCGTAACGCAGTGAGGTTATACCTTGGCATATCTCGCAACAGTTACCTGTTGATGCTTCACGGCAAGCCATATCGGATGCGTATAGTGAACTGGCACTCGGATAGGAAACATAGAATGAAATGAGCCTCTAAAAGAGGGGAGAATATGAATATCTCACATGATGTCTTCCTGCCGACTTTACTTTATTCTTATGTATACGCCCCGACAATAAAGTAAAGTTGAACTCAATAATGGTATTCTGGATTGAAGGCATAATCTTTCCCTTCTTTTATAACCATTCGTTCGTCGCTGAGCAATGTTGCGACCTTTACCGCCTTGTTATAACCGAGTTTTATACCCTGCAATCCGTAACCCTCTTTCAAGCGTTCTATATAATCATCGTAATTGCTGATGTTGCCATTGGCAAAAACGGTATCCAATGCTGGACGATGTACATTCTTTGGAATCTCCTTGTCCGGATCGAACGGTCCTTTGGTTGGTCGTCCGGTCTTCTTCTCTTTGGGCAGATAGGACTCTACCGGTTCGGGCATGGCTTCCTCGTTTATGCGGAAGGCGAAAGGCTCAAACTCACGGTCACGGATATGGACGGCTTCGACCACGCTTACAGCTTTGTCCTCTTTGTCCACTTCGACCTGCATGATGGTTTCCGCTTTATTGTTTAGTTCCGTGCCGATGTGACCACGGGCATGTTCATCATTCTTGTTCTGATGCAAGACGGTATGGATATGGATTTGCCTGTCATCCGTCCACTGCATGAATTTGGAGATGATGTCGGTGGATTCGCTGGAGGAATTGATGTCGTAAAGGAAATCACGAATGCCATCTATGATGACCAATCCCAAATCCGGTATTATGCCAATGGCCTGTTCGACTATCGCCAGACGTAGTTTAGGGGAAAACTTGCGCAGAGCCAGCATAATCAGATTATCCGGATTCTTGTATTCCGGCAAGTCGGCCAAACGTAATATGCGTTTCAATACCTGTTGGCAATGATACCGCCCCTGCTCTGTGTCTATGTATAGAATTTTCCGCTTATTTTCGGGAAATGTAGACCGGTAATGAAGTACGGTGCTGTTATTCAATGCCGATGCGACAATGGCTGAAACGTTGAAAGTTTTCTTGCTTTTGGCTTTTCCGATGGAAGCACTGAAGTTTCCCAATGTTCCGATAATGGTATCGTCCACCATCAGAACCACCGGGGAGTGTTCGTATGTACTCGTTACGCTTATTGTAGACTCCGCCATGTAAGCGGCCAATTCTTCAGGAGAAAGAATAATAGTGTCTGTCTTTTCCATCGCTACCAGTTTTTAGGGTTCGGTTTACGGCGATGGGAGGCGAGCAAAGACTCATTCTCGTCCTCGAAACTTTGCGGAGCCGGATTCTTCCGGGAAGATTCCAGCCATCTATCCAGTTCGTCACGATAGATGTAGAGATGCTTTCCCTGTTTTATAACCGGAATATCGTCTTTCTTGACCTTGTAATAAAAGGTCGACAACGGCATTTTAAGATAGTTGCAAGCCTCCTGTACGGTCATGGGGACGTGCGTGTTCTCTTTGGTTTCGTACTGCTTGGAAAGTTTCTCCGT
>CDZK01004455.1_pt1 | contig 26840 bp, 24 predicted proteins | sample 557401 | NCBI WGS metagenome assembly CDZK01 (sample SAMEA3182108, study PRJEB8094) | gut metagenome | biome: human; feature: gut; material: Stool; isolation source: human stools | place: Canada | collected 2013-04-25 | reverse complement strand
CAACAGACATTCAATATCAAACAGGCTATGCCTTCGGGTTATGGCCGCGGAGTTTAAAATATAATACACGTACAAAAATATGCCATCTGTATTCACACGGATAATAAACGGGGAACTGCCTTCGTATAAAGTGGCCGAAACCGACGATTATATAGCCATACTCGACGCATTTCCCATTATAAAAGGCCACACGCTGGTCATACCTAAAAAAGAAGTCGATAAGATATACGAACTCGACGAACAGACCTACGCCGGTCTTATGCTCTTTGCACGCCGCGTGGCTCGCGCACTCGAAAAAGCAGTGCCGTGCAAAAGGGTAGGGGTATCGGTCGTCGGGCTCGACGTACACCACGTTCATGTGCATTTGCTGCCGCTCAGCGGTCCGAAGGACATGGATCTCTCGCGCCAGACGCTTGAGTTGCCGAAAGAAGAAATGGAGGCCATCGCCGCCGCCATCGCCGCCAATATGGAGAAATAACACCACGTGGCAAGTATGTCTTACAATATTTAAAAAAAAGGACGTTCCGGAGTTTTTGACACGGAGCGTCCTTTTTTCGGTTTATAAAATTTAAAAGTATGGATTATTTATTGCTGTTGCTGGGCTTTGCAGCCCTTATAAAATCGTCCGATTTCCTCGTCGACGGAGCGTCTTCCCTGGCTCGCAGATACGGAATGTCGGATTATGTGGTAGGCCTTACGGTGGTGGCATTTGCCACTTCGTTGCCTGAGTTGGTAGTAAACATGATAGCCGTGATCGACGGGAGCGCGGGCATGGCGCTTGGCAATGTGTTAGGCTCCAATACATTGAATATATTCGTGGTGGTAGGCATAACGGCAGCTATAAGTCCGCTGGCAGTGTCGGGAAAAAAGATAATACGCGAGATAACGCTCACGATACTTCTTTCTGCATTACTGCTTTTCGTTGCCGGCGATTCCCTGTTTTTCAACGGGGCTGAAAATATCGTTTCCCGTACGGACGGCGCGGTGCTTCTGGTGCTGTTCTCGGTTTTCATGTATTTCACGCTCAGGGCTGCCAGGGACAAGGACGGTGCTGAAAAAACGGATACTTCCGCTCGTGAGGTTATGTCCGTAGGAAAGGCTTCCGGATTGATCGCCATAGGCGTGGCAGGGCTTTTCATCGGCGGTAAACTGATAGTGGGTTCTGCCGGGGCGATAGCCTTGTCGTTCGGCATGTCGGACCGGGTGATAGGTCTTACCGTAGTCGCTCTCGGAACGTCCATGCCGGAGATAGTGACTTCTATAATTGCCGCACGGAAAGTTTCCGGGCAGATGGCCTTGGGAAATGTACTCGGTTCCAATATTTTCAACGGGCTTTTTATACTGGGGCTTACAGCCGTTCTGGCTCCGGTTAAGGCAGGAAACGATTTTTCGCCTCTCGATTTGTATGTCACTATGGCCGGCTCGGCTGTGCTGCTGTTGTGCGTGGCCGTGTGGGGCAGGATATCGCGTGTATGGGGCGTGTCGTTGCTTGCCTGTTATGCGGCGTACGCAGCGTATTTACTGGTGAAAAGCTGACTCCGGCACGCTGTAATACGGCGGAAAAAGATTAATTTTGCAAATGACTGTTATTTTTTTCTAAAATAAATATACAACACACACAACTCCGATGAAATCCGATATAGAAATTGCTCAGCAGGCCGGGATACGTCCCATAACCGAGATTGCGGGAAAACTCGGCATACATGAAGACGAACTCGAACTTTACGGACGGTATAAAGCCAAATTGCCGCTTAAACTGATAGACCGGGAAAAAGCCGAAAAGAACAATCTTATACTCGTTACCGCCATATCGCCTACGCCCGCCGGCGAAGGCAAAACTACAGTGTCGATAGGTCTTACCGAAGGGTTGAACAGGATAGGAAAACAAGCCGTAGCGGTGTTGCGCGAACCGTCGTTAGGCCCTGTATTCGGGCTTAAAGGCGGAGCGGCCGGCGGAGGGTACTCGCAGGTGATACCGATGGAGGACATAAACCTGCATTTTACGGGCGATTTCTGCGCCGTAGAACGCGCCAACAACCTCCTTTCCGCCATGATAGACAACAATATACAAGCCAAAACGGGCAATTTGGGCATAGATCCTCGTACCGTGTTGTTCAAGCGCGTGATGGACATGAACGACCGCTCGCTGAGAAACATCGTGATAGGTCTTGGCGGTGTTACCGGAGGAGTAGTGCGCGAGGAAGGGTTCAACATAACCCCGGCTTCGGAGATAATGGCCATACTGTGCCTGTCGAAAGACATGGCCGATTTGAAAAAACGCCTGGGAAATATTCTCGTCGGTTTCAAATATTCCGGAGAAGCGGTATATGCCCGTGATCTTGGCGCAGTGGGCGCTATGGCCGTCCTGCTCAAGGATGCCATAAAGCCGAATCTAGTTCAGACGCTTGACGGCAGCCCTGCCATACTCCACGGAGGGCCTTTTGCCAATATAGCACAAGGCACTAACTCCATAATAGCTACTCTTACGGGGCTTTCGCTTTCCGAATATGTCGTTACCGAGGCAGGTTTCGGTTCGGATATGGGCGCAGAGAAATTCATGAACATAAAATGCCGCGCCGGTCATCTGAACCCGAAGACATGGGTGATTGTGGCTACGGTGCGCGCGTTGAAATATCACGGCGGCGTGGCGCTTGCCGACCTGAACACTCCGGATACGTCGGCTGTGGAGCGAGGTTTCGCCAACCTGGAGCGCCATATCCGCAATGCGATGAATTACGGCATAACCCCCGTTGTGGCTATAAACCGTTTCGTGAGCGACGATATGTCCGAAATACAGGTTCTGGAGCGCCTGTGCCGCGACTACGGCGTACGGGTTGTACTTTCCGAAGGCTGGGCCAAAGGAGGGCAGGGCTGTGAGGAACTGGCCCGCGTGGTGGTAGAAGAAGTAGCGAAAGCGAAACATAAGTACGAGCCTTTGTACGAGCTCTCAGCACCTTTGAAAGACAAAATAGAAACCGTTGCGCGCCGCACATACGGTGCTCGCGGAGTCGTTTTTTCGGCAGCTGCGGAGAAAAAGTTGGCGCGTATAGAAAAACTCGGACTTTCGGACATGGCCGTATGCATAGCCAAAACGCAGAAATCATTTACCGACGATGAAAGCGTGGTAGGTGCGCCGTCGGGGTTCGACATAAACATACGCGATGTGGAGATAGCCTCCGGAGCCGGTTTCGTAATACCGGTGGCCGGCCAGATGATGCGTATGCCGGGACTCCCGGCCAAACCTATGGCCATAGGCATGGACATAGACGAAAACGGCGTTATAACGGGCCTTTCGTGATATTGCGGTGAGGGGCCTGATAAAAGCCGTGTCGTAGTCCCTACCGGGAACAATTTGAAAATAAGGACACTATGGCCACTATTCTGAAACCGTCGGACAGGGAATTCCGTGAAAATGAAAACAGACCCGATAATTTCAGGCTGTTTACCGATATTTCACGTATAAAGAAGGGTGTGGAACCTGAAAACCTGAATTTCGATGTCCGGCAACTGTATCCGGGGCAGTATTGTTCGGCATATCATTTCCATAGGTTTGCCGAAGAATTGTTCGTGATTATTTCAGGTTCTGCCACGCTCAGGACGCCCGAAGGCCTGGAAACCGTAGGCAGCGGCGATATTGTCTTTTTTGAGAAAGGGGAAACGGGAGCGCACCAGCTGTACAATCATACGCAGGAGCCTTGTGTTTATCTGGATATAAGGACTTGCCTGGGGTACGATGTGTGCGAGTATCCCGACTCTCATAAGATATATCTCGTTCCTACCGGGGAGATATTCGACAAAAACATCAGGGCCGGTTATTTCGACGGTGAACAGGACATCGCCAATAAATGGAAAGAGGTAAGGGAAAAAGGCCGTGATGCGAAAACGGACTGACGACGTTTGATTGTAGACGCTATAAATACGGAAGGTTCTAAATTATACATCTATGAAACTATTGAAACTAAAACTGCACTGGCAGATAATAATCGCCCTGGTAGCTGGCGGTTTTTTCGGTGCGTTGCTGCCCGGTTGGACTGCATACACGGACTGGATAGGACGTATGTTTGTAAATGCGCTCGGTATGGTGGTAGTACCGTTGATATTCAGTTCGATAGTGTCGGGCGTGACCGGCATTGCCGATGGGGCCGACCTCAAATCGATAGGACTTCGTACGATATGTTATTATGTGATTACGATGCTCATAGCGGTAGCTACCGGTCTTACGTTGGTAAACCTCATCAATCCCGGAGCGGGAATGGACCTGTCGCTGGCCGGAAAACCCGAAGGCATGGCGCTTGGAAACATATCGTTCATGGATACTATCGTGAACATAGTCCCGTCGAACATAGCGGCTGCATTTTCCGGTGGCAACATGTTGCCGGTGATATTTTTCGCCATACTCTTCGGCGTGTTCGTAAATAAACTCGGAAAGAAGGAAAAAGATACGCTTACCGGTATTTTCGATGCGCTTTTTTCCGTGATGATAAAGATAACGTACTTTATAGTGCGTTTTTCCCCGATAGGCGTGTTCGCCATCATCGCCCGTCAGATAGCAGGTGCTGGCGATATACTCGGACTTGTGGGCAATTTGTCACTGTATGTGCTTACTGTGTCCCTGGGGTTGGCCGTGCAGATGTTCGTATGGCTGCCATCGCTTTTGTATTTCAAGGCGAAGGTAAATCCGGTGCAGCATTTCAGGAATATGATAAACCCGTTGGTGACGGCTTTTTCCACAGCTTCGTCCAATGCTGCACTGCCGCTTACCATCGAGGCCGTGGAGGAAAAGGATGGTGTGTCGCAGAGTGTAGCTTCGCTTACGTTGCCCCTGGGAGCTACTATAAACATGAACGGCACGGCTCTTTTGGAAGGCGTGGCGGCGATATTCATTGCCCAGGCTTACGGGATAGACCTCACGTTCGGCCAGCAGGTGATTGTGGCTCTCACGGCGGTACTGGCAGCTGTGGGTTCGGCAGGTATTCCGATGGCCGGTATAGTAATGATGTCGGTGGTGTTGTCCGCAGTGGGACTTCCTCTGGAAGGCATAGGCCTGGTGATAGGGGTGGACAGGATAGCCGATATGATGCGTACTTCGGTCAACGTGTTCGGCGATACCTGTGTGGCTGTGATGGTGGCCAAGGACGAAGGGGAGAGGCTGGACATAGACCTTCGCCGTTGAGAGACGTATTTGACGGTGTTACGGCATTTGCTGTGAAAATAAAGATAAAAACATATAAATTGAGATGGAACTGAAATTAAAACGCCCGATATGCTTTTTCGACCTCGAAACCACTGGTACGGATGTGGCGAGGGACAGGATAGTCGAGATATCCGTAGTCAAGGTGTTTCCCAACGGCACGAAGGAAATAAAAACGTGGCTGGTCAATCCCGGCCGCCATATACCTGAGGAAGTATCGGCCATACACGGTATAACGGACGAGAAAGTCAGGGACGAACCTACGTTCGACAAGATAGCGCCGCAAGTGTATGCCATGATAAAGGATTCCGACCTTGCCGGTTACAACTCGAATAAGTTCGACATACCTTTACTTGCCGAGGAACTGTTGCGCGCAGGTATAGATTTCGATATGAACCACCGTGTGTCTGTGGACGTACAGACGATATTCCACAAGAAAGAACAGCGCACCCTTTCGGCGGCCTACAAATTTTATTGCGGCGCGGAACTCGAAGGCGCTCACGGTGCGCAGGCCGATACCTTGGCCACTTACGAAGTGCTTTGCGGGCAGCTGGACCGCTATGACGATCTTCCGAACGATATCGAAGCGCTGGCAGAGTATTCCACCCAGAGAAAATTCGCCGACTTTGCCGGGTTTATAACTTACGACAAGGATGGTTGCGAGGTCTTTTCGTTCGGAAAACACAAAGGCCGCCGTGTCGAGGAGCTTCTTGAGGCTGAACCGGGATACCTCGGCTGGATACTCGAGGCGGATTTCCCTCTGTACACGAAAAAGGTGATAACCGGCATACGGCTGCGCGCACTCAATACTAAGGAAAGACATTGACGGATATCACGTGCTTGCCGGGCACAGTAAAGATGAAAACGTACTATTGAAGATATCTGTTTCTCGCTGGTATCCCAGCCGAAAGGAATAAACATAGAACGGCTTATGGCCGGCAAACTTGTGGTACGGCGCACCATTGGGAGGACTCAACAGAATGGGTGGTTAATACTACATTTATAAAGAAATAAAACAGACAGACATGATAGACTTGTTTTTTCGCAAATTTTACACCCTTTGGGGAAGTATAATGCTAGTATTGCCGGTATCGGTATGCGTGGCGTGGTTTGTCATAACTGACGGTGCGGAAAGCGCGGAACAGGCGCGCATGATGTTCATGGGTTCCTGCCGTATGTTTGCGTACTATGATTTTACATGGTTTTTGTGCGTGTTTTTCTCGGCTCTGCCGTTCTTTTTCGGGCTGCGCCTTGTGCGAGGCAACTGGCGCAGCATAGCCACCGGTGCGGCGATGATGTTGGTGGCAGGAAGTACGCTCGTGTTTTCTATCATGCGAATATGGAGCGTATGACGTGCCGTATCTTCTAAATGGCGGATAACGTGCTTTATTCCTGTGTTTTGAGGTAGGAAAGAGTGTTTTCCGGATTTGTTTGCACATGCGGCTATGGGGCAATTATGTGCGGAATTCAAAAGTGAAACTTGTGTTAAACTTTCCCGCGTGGTGAAACTTTAAGGCCATGCGGAGAGTCTTACATTGAAAAGATAAAACACAGTAGACTCATGAAAGGATATTACAAGATCTTGCTCTCCGCACCGTTTATTTCGGCGATAGCCGCCTGTTCATCCGGCCCGGCGAAGGATTTTTCCGCCCCTGTAACGTTAAAGGCCGACAGTATAGCGGTGAACGAAATACTGCGTCCGAACGGTTTCTTCCCTTCAAAGAACGCGGTGGCGGTAAAAACCCCCGATGAAGATATATTTTACGTATATAAACTCCCCGGTTTTGAATTCATGTACACGTGGGGCAAAAGTGGCAGCGGCCCAGGAGAGTTCCCTTCGAAGGTGGTGGAAAAGACAAATTCGGACGGGAAGATAGCCATAAGGACATACCGTTCGGGCGGGCGTGTGTGCGAACTTTACTCCATAGGCGAAAAAGGAATGGAGAAAACGGAATCGTTCGAGGATTACGGTTTCGATTCCAATTATTCCGGTGCGTATGTCGTGCTAGACAGCCGCCTTCTGGTCGGTTCGTTCATAGGAAACGACAATGACCGCACGCATACGCTTAAACTGATAGATATGGCCGACGGGGCGGTTAAAGACGTCCTGTACGATTTTTACGAATACACCATACCTTTCGGCGAACGTCCCAACATAGGCCGGAACAATGCCCATGTGGCCGCTTACGGACGTAAATTAGCCGTAGGCTACGAAGAGGACAGCAGGATAGATATATTCGATATAGATAAATACGACAGGTTCGTTCCGGTAGCTTCGACACGGGATGAGGCCGGTCCGCGGAAAAACGATTTCAATCCTGATGTGTCGGCGGTAAACCTGCGTTATGTTGCCCTTTTTGCCGACGGGAATTATATTTATGCCGTAAATATGCGCACCAATATGCAGGAGTTGACGCAAAACAGGCAGACAGATGCGGTGCTGGAAGTGTTCGATTGGAAAGGGCGCCCGGTGAATGCATTCCGTTTCGACCGCAAGAACGTGGTTCCTGTCTTCGTTGACGGTCCGAGAAAGACGGTTTATGCCATAGCCCGAGGAGAGGATTTTGACCGTATCTATACGTATAAGCTGAATTTGTGATATGTATAAGGACATTCACGGACTCATACTGGCCGAAAAAAAAGCGGGAGGCTTATGCCTCCCGCTTTTTTTTCGGCCAGTATGAGTTATTAAAGTTTGTATCTGAACGAGTATATCTTGGTGAAATCTTCGTCGCTCCAACTCTCTATAGCGTATATGGTGTGTCTTTTTTCATCCACTGCGAAATTGTATTCACCGGGAAGGACAAGCCTTTTCACCAGTTGTCCGTCCCATGTGTACACGTCTATGGGAGTGGTTTTCGGTGCGTTTTTATTTTCGGGGTATATGTCCTTTGACGAAGTCCCGCAGTAATTTACCACGTAGAGATGGTCGCGGGTAGCGTATCCGCCTTCAAAATATTTCTCTACCGAGTTTAATACAAGCTTATCCTTATCGTTAGGACTGCCGTATTTAGGGTCAAGTTTGTCCGTCCCCACGGCTTTTACAAGTGTCATTTTACCGTCGGGAGAAATGTCGTAAAACTCTATCCTGTCCATCAGTTGATACGCCACTGCAGCTTTGTTGCCGCAGCCGAAAAGACGGGAAATGTTTACTATCGCACATAATGAGTAGCCGTATTCTAACTCCCGCATGATGCTGAACGTTGGTATGCTGTCCGTTTTTCCTCCGGATTTGATATTTTCGGTGTATATGCCTATCGTCTTGGCGCGCCAGTTAGAGATGTCGCCGAAAACGATGCTGTCGTTCACCGCAGTGCGCGGCAATACCTTGCGCGATTTGACCGAGGTAAGCAGCGAAAAGCCGTTGCTGCCTAACGCATATGAGTTTATCCTGCCCTGCCCGACGTTGTATGCGCAGAACGACGTGTCGCTTTGTGCGTTGCTGAAAAGTATCGGCATATTGAAATCGTCAGGACCCTGGCCCGTCACTCCCTGCCCGAACAGAAACTTGCCGTCGGGCAAGCCGTACGCGTAAAACAGCGTGTCGGCGCCGTCGTGTTGGTCGGCCACGAGCAGCAGAATGTCGCCTTTTACCATTATGTCGCGAGGTACCAGTATCTGATTTACGGCGATACTGTCTTTTTCGGTTAAAATCGTCGTTTCTGCGGATTCACCGGTGTTTTTGCCGCCCGAACCGCATGCCGATATAAGCAAGGCGGCCGATAGTAGTAACGTAAATGTATTTTTCATAGATGTTAATGATTATGTTATGCGTATGTATGACTGGTAATTACGCATAAAAGTTTCACCTTCTTGTATTATTTTGGGATAAAATAATCCTGTGATGTGAACTGCATGGCGAAAAACCGGTATTGGGGAGTGGTGTTATTTCACCCTCTCCAGGTGCGTTCGCCGGCGCCGTTCGATACGGATGCGAAACGCGCCAGTGTGAAAAGGTAGTCCGACAGACGGTTAAGAAAACGGATTACTGTTTCCAACCCGGTAGCTCCCGTGTTTTGCAGCGCGACTGTTCTCCGTTCGGCGCGGCGGCATACGCTGCGGCACACATGGGCGGCCGAATTGGCCGGATGTCCTCCGGGCAGTACGAAAAGGTGTAATTGCGGCAATACGGCCTGCATCGCATCTATCCTGTTCTCAAGCAAAGCGACATTTTCATCCGTTACTACAGGTATATGGTATTTCTCGATGTCTTCCGGAAGGCTTGCGAGCTGGCTTCCGGCGTTGAAAAGTATGTCCTGTATCGAGGAAAGTTCCTTCTTTATATTTTCGGATATGCCATGCGTATCGTACAGCACGCCAATGAAAGAATTCAGTTCGTCCACCGTTCCGTAGGCCTCCAGACGTGCGCTGTCCTTTCCCACGCGCGAACCGCCTACCAGAGAAGTAGTGCCTTTGTCACCTGTTTTAGTGTAGATTTTCATCGTCTTTTTATGGTCATGTTTTTTTTCTCTTCCATCTCATGCGCATAGCCTTCGTATCCCGTTTCTTTTATACGGCGTATGCAGGCCTTGCGGTCGCTGCCGAAAATAAATGCGAATAACTTGGATATGAAATTGTCGAATTTGCCGCATTCCTCAGGGCTTGTGACCGTGCAGTCGGCACAACTGGCATAGCCGTTGCCGATACAGCAGGCGCGCACCTTGCACCATGAGGCTCCCGCGTTTTCACGGCAGCCTGGGCATTTGCCGGATATGAATTTGCGACACATGCCGCAGTAAAGTCCGCATGCGGCAATCCTGTCTTTTTTCATGATATGTAAGGAGGTCAGTTGGCTATGTCGCTTATGAATTTTATGCGCATAAGGCGCAGTTCCTGTTCCTCGTATTCTCCGCCGAATTCAGCCATGGCGTCTTTTATAGCGTCGCGCTCGGCAGTCATGAAGTATTCTTTTATCTCTTCCTGCTGGTCTTCGTCGAGTATTTCGTTTATCTGGTAGTCGATATTGATGCGGGTACCGGAGTAAACTATAGCCTCTATCTCCGAGATGAGGTCGTCCATTTCGATGCCTTTTGACGCAGCGATGTCTTCGAGCGGTATTTTGCGGTCCGTGTTCTGTATTATATATACTTTGAGCCCCGATTTGTTGACCACGGAGCGCACTACCAGATCTTCAGGGCGTATTATGTCGTTTTCTTCGACGTAGTCGCCTATGAATTCCACGAAGCGCGCCCCGTATTTGCGGGCCTTTCCTTCTCCGACGCCGAAAATGGTCTTCATTTCTTCGAGAGTGACAGGATAGCGCAGTGCCATGTCCTCCAGGGAAGCGTCCTGGAACATGGCGAACGGCGGTATCCCGTGCCGTTTGGCTTCTTTTTTGCGAAGGTCGCGAAGATAGTTCAGAAGCGTTTCGTCCACTACGCCGCTTTGGCGGCTGCGGGTATTGTATTCCTCTTCCAGGCTTTGATAGTCGTGGTCTTCGGTCATTTGGAACGAACCTCCGTTTTCGAGGAAATCCATGCCTTTCGGAGTTATTTTGACCACACCGTACTGTTCTATTTCTTTCCTTAAGTAACCGGCGACCAAGGCCTGGCGGAGTATGGCCATCCAGAACCTGGCGTCTTTTTCCGCCCCGATACCGAAGAAAGGTTTCTTGTCGACCTTCAATCCCTTGACCGCCGAACTGACTTTGCCCGTAAGTATGTTCGTGAGTTCTTTTGCACGGAAGGTTTGTGCGGTTTTGTCTATCACGTCTATGAGCGTACGGAGTTCTTTGCCTGCTTCGATTTTGGTTTTCGGATGCAGGCTGTTGTCGTCCATTTTCGCGCCTTCTCCGTTTTCTTCGTCGAATTCCTCGCCGAAATAATGCAACAGGTATTTACGTCGGGACATCGATGTTTCGGCATATGCCACCACGTCCTGCAGCAATGCAGCTCCTATCTCCTGTTCGGAAAGGGGCTTGCCGACGAGGAATTTTTCCATCTTTTCGATGTCCTTGTAGCTGTAAAATGCCAGACAGTAGCCTTCGCCGCCGTCGCGTCCTGCGCGGCCGGTTTCCTGATAGTAGCTCTCAAGGCTCTTGGGTATGTCGTGGTGTATAACGAAACGCACGTCCGGTTTGTCTATGCCCATTCCGAAAGCTATGGTGGCAACTATCACGTCCACATCTTCCATAAGGAATGCATCCTGGTTCTTCGCGCGTGTTTTTGCGTCCAGTCCGGCGTGGTACGGTGCGGCGGAAATACCGTTCACTTTCAGGAATTCGGCAAGTTCCTCCACTTTCTTACGCGATAGGCAGTATATGATGCCCGATTGTCCCGCACGTGCTTTTATGAATTTTATTATCTCCTTTTCCACGTCCACTTTGGGCCGTACCTCGTAGAAGAGGTTGGGCCGGTTGAACGAAGACTTGAATACGTTGGCGTCCGTCATGCCGAGGTTTTTCTGTATGTCCTCCTGGACTTTCGGCGTTGCGGTGGCTGTAAGCGCTATGATGGGTATATCGGCTATTTTGTCGATAATCGAGCGTATGTTGCGGTATTCGGGGCGGAAATCGTGCCCCCATTCCGATATGCAGTGCGCTTCGTCTATGGCGCAGAACGATATGGGCACTGTTTTTAAAAAATCGGTATATTCGTCTTTGGTAAGCGATTCCGGGGCCACGTACAGCAGTTTCGTTATACCGGCGCGGATGTCCGCCTTTACCTGTTCCACTTCGCCTTTTGTCAGCGAAGAGTTCAGCACGTGCGCCACCGAAGATTCGGTAGATATGCCGCGTATGGCGTCCACCTGGTTTTTCATCAGGGCTATCAGCGGTGAGATGATGATGGCTGTACCTTCCATAAGTAACGCCGGCAACTGGTAGGTCAGTGATTTGCCACCGCCGGTAGGCATTATCACGAACGTATTGTGCCCATCCAGCAGGCTTTCTATCACCTGTTTCTGCGTACCTTTGAATGTGTCGAAACCGAAGTATTTCTTTAATTCCGATTCGAGGCTAAAATTTCTCACGTATGTTATACCTATATTTAATATTTTTGTAGAGATTTTCTAAGAATAAAGATAATAAATATCCCGTATAAAAAACAAAACAAATGGAAAATAGATTTACGGAAAATGAAAATATTTTGCAACTGGCTAAAGGCGTGATACTTGAAGAGTCAAGGGAGATAGCAGCGCTCGCCGGTCTTTTGGACGATAATTTTGAAAAAGCCGTAAATATAATCCTCTCGTGTACCGGGCGCGTGGTAGTCACAGGTATAGGAAAAAGCGCCGTGATAGCCCAGAAAATAGTAGCCACGTTCAATTCCACAGGCACTCCGGCCGTATTCATGCATACGGCTGACGCCATGCACGGAGATCTTGGCACAGTGATGCCTTCGGACGTAGTGATAATGATATCGAAAAGCGGCAACACACCTGAGATAAAATCGTTAGTGCCAATCCTGCGCGCCCTGCCGAACCCTGTGATAGCCATCACAGGCAATACTGAATCATACATGGCCAAAGGAGCTGACTGCGTGCTCAACGCATACGTATCCCGTGAGGTATGCCCCAACAACCTTGCTCCCACATCGTCCACTACGGCTCAGATGGTCATCGGCGATGCGTTGGCCGTCGCACTGGAGGTATCGCGGGGTTTTTCCACTCAGGATTTCGCGCGTTTCCATCCCGGAGGCGCGTTAGGCAAAAGGTTGTACATGCGTGTGGCGGATATAATCAGTCAGAACGAATGCCCTGCCGTGACGCAGGATGCGCCTTTGAGGACGGTGATAAGCGAGATATCTTCCAAACGTCTGGGCGTTACGGCTGTCATAACCCGCCAAAGGGAGGTAAAAGGTATTATAACCGACGGTGACATACGCCGTACGCTCTCCCGCATGGAAAACGAGGACATATTCTCCCTTTCGGCAGCTGACATAATGACTCGCGAACCGAAAACGATACCGGCCGATGTCCTGGCCTTCGATGCGGTGGAAGTTCTCCAGAAATATGACATCAACAACCTTCTGGTAACCGATGCACAGGGACTTTACTGCGGTGTGATACACATACACGACCTTATCCGCGAGGGTATAGTCTGATACGGGCAAAAAAGGGAAATACTACACACGGATAATGAGCGGAAAAGAGGAAAATAGCGCCGGAGAAACGTCCTTCCTGGGACATTTGTTCATATTGCGTGCGCATATCATGCGTATGGCGCTGTATGTGGCAGCCGGAGCGGTGGTCGCTTTTTTCTGCGACAGAATAATATACGACGGTATCATTTTCGCTCCGCGCAACCCGGATTTCCCTACATACCGTTTCTTCTGTTTCATTTCGGAGAAACTATCCGCGCTTTTCGGCACGAGCCTCGACATGTGCATGTCGCCTGCCAAATTCGCCATACAGAACCGCGAGCTTACCGGACAGTTCAACTCGCACATGTGGGTATCGTTCGTGTCGGGATTGATAATAGCCACGCCGCTTATCGTGTGGGAGATATGGCGTTTCGTTTCTCCGGCCCTGACTCCGGGGGAAAAACGCTCTGCCAAAGGCGTGGTGTTCTACGTATCGTCGCTGTTTTTCGCCGGTATTGCGTTCGGGTATTTCGTGATAGTGCCCATGTCGCTCAATTTTTTCGCAGGCTATCATGTGGGCGTGGGGGATGAAATAGTCAATAACATAGAACTATCGTCGTACATATCGAGCGTTGTGAATATATCGCTTGCCACGGGGCTGATGTTCCAGATGCCGATAGCGATATTCGTGCTGTCCCGCATGGGGCTGGTATCGTCGTCGTTTCTCAAACGTTACCGCCGCCATGCCATAATCGTGATACTCATAATTTCTGCGATACTCACGCCGCCGGACCTCATGTCGCAGATAATACTGGCGCTTCCCACGTTGTTGCTTTACCAGGCAAGCATAGCGATATGCAAACGCATAGAAAAAGAGCGGGCCGCCGCGGAGGCATCCGCCGCATGAGCCGCATTCGATCCATTACATAACCGATAACAAAAAAAACAACGATATAAAATGAGATTAAAGGCCGAAAACCTCCAGAAAACTTACCGCAACCGCCGCGTTGTGAACGACGTGTCGCTCGAAGTGAACCAGGGCGAGATAATAGGCCTTTTAGGGCCTAACGGAGCCGGAAAAACCACGTCATTTTACATGATAGTCGGGTTGGTGCAGGCCAACGGCGGACAGGTATTCATCGACGATATGAACATAACTCATTTTCCGATGTACAAACGCGCCCAGTACGGCGTAGGCTATCTGGCGCAGGAAAACTCCGTATTCCGCAAACTCTCTGTGGAAAACAACATCCTCTCCGTACTCCAGATGACTAAAATGACTCCTGCCGAACAACATAAAAAAGTCGATTCGCTTATAGAGGAATTCGGTCTGGAAAAAGTGCGCAAGAGCAACGGCGACCTACTCTCCGGCGGCGAACGCCGACGTACTGAGATAGCCCGCTGCATAGCTACAAATCCCAAGTTCGTACTTCTGGACGAGCCTTTCGCCGGTGTGGATCCCATAGCGGTGGAGGACATACAGACTATTGTGTCGCATCTTAAGGACCGCAACATAGGCATCCTTATAACCGACCACAACGTACAGGAAACGCTGGCCATAACCGACCGCACGTACCTTATGTATCAAGGCTCCATACTCAAGTCCGGAGTGCCTGAGGAACTGGCCGCCGACGAAATGGTACGCCGCGTGTACCTGGGACAGAATTTCGAACTGCGCCGTAAAAATCCGGGCGGCATGTAAACGGAAAAAACAATCGACAATAACAAAATACACACATACTCAAAGGAAAAATGGTAAAGAAACTGTTACTGATGTCCGCCATCTGGCTTTTGGCTGCCGGTGTTTCGCACGGCCAGGCCACGCCGGAATCTCCTGACGGAGGAGGCCGGGGAAAATCCGCAAGGGAAATAGAAAAATACGTCAGGGAACTGGAAAAGGACTCCCTGATGCGCACAACGTCGTGGAGCGTACTGATTAAAGACCTCGAAACTGGCGAAGTAGTCGCTTCGCATGAGCCGCAGCTGTCCCTGGCCGGAGCTTCGATAACCAAACTGCTGACAACGGGAGCGGCTCTGGCTTCGCTCGGCGGGGACTTCCGTTACGAAACGAAGCTGGGTTACGACGGACAGATAACGGATTCGACGCTTTACGGCACTCTGTATGTTATCGGAGGCGGCGACCCGACTCTGGGTTCGGATTACAGGGAGTTTTTGCCCGGTCCCGACTCGCTTTTTTCGGTGTGGAAAAAAGAACTCAAAAAAGCGGGCATAGCACGCGTGGAAGGACGTGTGGTTGGCGACGACCGGTACTTTACCCTCGAAGAAGCGATAGACTCGTGGACATGGGATGATATGGACACGTATTACGGAACTGGCGTACGCGGGCTTTCGTTTTTTGAAAACAAACTGTGGATGTGGCTTAGCCCGTCCGATCAGGCGTGTGCTCCGGCGAAAGTCGACTCCGTTTATCCGGCAGTTCCGGGGATAAAATTCGTAAACCGTACGGAAACGGTCGAAGGAAATGCCAACAGTTTGTGGTTGAATGCTTCGCCTTTGCATCCGCTGGAACATTTCTTAACAGGCAGACTTGGCGCCGCCCGTAAAAGCGTGCGTGTGACCGGCGCCAACCGTGCCGCAGGAATGTCGCTTTTGACCGAATTCGTCAAGTACCTCTCGGCCGAGAATGACGATTATAATGTCGAAATATCTCTCATAGACACTTATTCCGATGCCTCGTCCGCAATGCCTATGACCCACATATACACGCACTATTCTCCCGAACTGCGAACCATAGCTTCGGTTACCAACAAATACAGCGATAATATGTATGCCGAAAACATACTCCGGACCATGGGCAAGGTGCTGGGCGAGGGTGACGGCACGTACGATTCCCGCCGTGTTGAACTGGCCGTACTCGACTCGATAGCGCCGGGAGTGGAAACGATAAACCTGCGCGACGGCAGCGGTCTTTCCCGCATGGCTTTCCTCAATGCGCGTTACTATACTTCTTTCCTCGAAGGGATGTACCGCAGCGACGCATTCGATGACTTTTTCTCTTCGCTGGCTACTCCCGGCGGCGAGGGTACGTTTAAAAATACCATTAAAAACTGTCCCACGCGTGCCAATCTGCACCTTAAGTCCGGTTCGATGTCCGGAGTGAGAGGTCTTGCCGGTTACAGTTTCAACGGCGATAGAAAATTGTGCTTTACCATAATGGTCAACAAATATCACTCCATAACGCCAGTATCTGAAAGGCTCAACCGTCTGTTGGAACTGATAAGCCAATACTGATACGTTAAGGGCGGGGCCGGACTGCACTCGTTTTTAAGCGTTTTTTCCGTCCCTCCCTTAGTATTTGCCGTCAGGTTGTGGAAAAACTGCCGTAAAAAGACTAATTTTGTACTCTCTTAAAAAAATTCACCGCCAATGTTATCTTTTTTCAAAGACTCAAGCAATAAAATATACGTAGTAGGGTCGAAAGACCTGCTTCCCAACGAATCGATAGAACGCCTCACATGGCTTTTCGGACAGGCCAGGATGCTTCTGGAACCGACTTTCCCGGGAAAGTTCATAGGCCCGCGCAAGGAAATGATAACTCCTTGGAGCACCAACGCCGTGGAGATATGCCAGAACATGGGCATAACGGGAATAGAACGCATAGAGCAGTTCGTGCCGGAGGACGATGTCGCGGTGTTCGACCCTATGCTGTATCAGAAATACGACGGGTTGGACCAGTTCCTTTTTACCACCTCGCGCAAAGCGGCCGACATAGTTTATATAGATGACATACGTGAGTACAATGTCAGCGAGGGGCTCGCGCTTTCAGAAGACGAAATCGCGTATCTGGAAAATCTGGCGGCCAAGATAGGCCGCCCGCTTACGGACAGCGAAGTGTTCGGCTTTTCACAGGTCAACTCCGAGCATTGCCGCCACAAGATATTCAACGGCACGTTCGTAATCGACGGAGTGAAAAAAGACACATCTCTTTTCAAACTGATAAAACGCACATCCGAAGCCCAGCACGAATTGCTCGTTTCGGCATATAAGGACAATGTTGCGTTTATCGACGGGCCAAAAGCGGAACAGTTCGCACCCGGAGCTGGAGACGTGCCTTCCGAATATGAAATCAGGGAAATGGACTCCGTCATATCGATGAAAGCCGAAACGCATAATTTCCCGACCACCGTCGAACCGTTCAACGGTGCCGCCACCGGTTCGGGAGGCGAGATACGCGACCGCCTCGCTGGAGGAAAGGGGTCCCTGCCTATGGCCGGTACTGCCGTGTATATGACATCATACCCGCGCAGTGAAAAGGGCCGCGTGTGGGAATCGGACATAAAAGAGCGTCCCTGGTTGTACCAGACGCCTCTGGACATACTTATTAAGGCTTCGAACGGAGCGTCCGACTTCGGCAACAAGTTCGGCCAGCCGCTTATCTGCGGTTCCGTGCTCACTTTCGAACACGAGGAAGACGGCCGTACGCTCGGATATGACAAGGTGATAATGCTTGCCGGAGGAGTAGGCTTCGCCAAAAAACAGGACGCGCTCAAGGCGGATCCGGAAAAAGGAGATAAAATAGTGGTGCTGGGCGGCGATAACTACCGCATAGGTATGGGCGGCGGGGCCGTGTCGTCAGTGGATACAGGCCAATACGAGGCCGCGGTCGAGCTGAATGCCGTACAGCGTTCCAATCCCGAAATGCAAAAACGCGCTGCCAATGTGATACGTGCGCTGGTGGAATCATCGGACAATCCTGTCGTTTCCATACACGACCATGGTGCAGGCGGTCATCTTAACTGCCTGTCGGAACTGGTGGAGGCTACCGGAGGCACGATAGAACTCGACAAGCTGCCTGTGGGCGACCCGACGTTATCGGCTAAGGAGATAGTCGGCAATGAAAGCCAGGAACGCATGGGGCTGGTGGTGAAAGAAAAAGATATAGACATGCTACGCCGTATAGCCGACCGCGAACGCAGTCCGATGTATGTCGTTGGTGAGGCTACGGGCGACATGCAGTTCCGTTTTGTCAGCGAAAAGACTGGCAAATCGCCGATAGACCTCCAGATGTCGGACATGTTCGGCTCGGCGCCTAAAACGGTGATGGAGGACGTAACCGTCGAACGCTCTTACGCCGATGCCATGTACGATGAAAAAGACCTGTGCAAATACGTGGAAAACGTGCTCCAGATGGAAGCCGTTGCCTGCAAGGACTACCTTACCAACAAAGCGGACCGCTGCGTTACGGGAAAAGTGGCCCGTCAGCAGAACGTCGGCGCACTTCACCTGCCTTTGAGCGATGTGGGTGTCGTAGCGTTGGATTACAGAGGGGTGGACGGCATTGCCACTTCGATAGGACATGCTCCGGTGGAAGCCCTGATAGACCCGCGTGCCGGCTCGCGCCTTTCGATAGCCGAAGCGCTAACCAATATCGTGTTCGCACCGCTTACGCACGGGTTGTCCGGAGTATCGCTCAGCGCCAACTGGATGTGGCCATGCCGCAACGAAGGCGAGGATGCACGGTTGTATTCGGCCGTGGAAGCCGTTTCGCAGTTTGCGATAGAACTCGGAGTGAACGTACCTACGGGAAAAGACTCGCTTTCGATGACACAGAAATACAAGGACGGAACGAAGGTCATAGCTCCCGGTACGGTGATAATATCCGCCGCAGGACAGGTCAGCGACGTTAAGAAAACGGTCAGCCCGTATCTGCGCCGCGGTGAAGGGCTCGATATAGTATATGTGGATTTTTCGGGTTCGGAAAGGAATCTCGGCGGTTCGGCGTTTTTCCAAATGCTGGGAAAAATCGGTTCGAAAGCTCCGGATGTAGCCGATGCACAGTATTTTAAAAAGTCTTTCGCTGCCGTGCAGTCGCTTATTGAAAGCGGAAGGGTAGTGGCCGGACATGACGTTTCGGCCGGAGGTCTCGTCACAACGCTTCTGGAAATGTGTTTTGCCAGCGTCAATCTAGGCGCATCGGTGGACCTTACCTCTATGGGAGAGGACGATATAGTGAAATTGCTGTTTGCCCAGAATCCTGCCGTTGTGCTCCAAGTGAAGGACGTACATAACGTACTGGAAGAGCTCAAGGCACAGGGCGTCGTGGCTTATGCCATAGGCCATGCCCGCGCAGGCAAGGATTTCACCGTCAAAAACGGCGGAAAAGAGTACTCATTCTGCGTACCGGGACTGCGTGATGCGTGGTACCGCACGTCGTACCTTCTCGATATACACCAGAGCGGTGAGGCAAAAGCGGCAGAACGTTTTGAAAATTACAAACAGCAGCCGTTGAGCTATGTTTTCCCCGAAGGCTTTTCGGGAAAACTGCGCGAAATGGGGCTCGACCCTGACCGCCGCACGCCGTCCGGCATAAAGGCGGCAGTGATACGCGAACAAGGCTCCAATTCGGAACGCGAAATGGCTTATGCGATGTATCTGGCCGGTTTCGATGTCAAGGACGTACACATGACCGACCTTATCGAGGGCCGCGAAGACCTTTCTGACGTCAACTTCATAGCTGCGGTGGGAGGTTTCTCCAATTCCGACGTTCTGGGTTCGGCAAAGGGTTGGGCCGGTTCGTTCAAATACAATGAGAAAGCACGTAAAGCGCTGGAAGATTTCTTTGCGCGTGAGGATACGCTTTCCATCGGCATATGCAACGGTTGCCAGTTGTTCATAGAGCTCGGGCTTATAAATCCGGAACACAGCGAAAAGCCGCGTATGCTTCATAACGATTCGCATAAGTTCGAATGCGGTTTTGTCAATGTCGATATACCTGAAAACGATTCCGTGATGTTTTCTTCACTCTCCGGCGCTCGCCTTGGCGTATGGGTGGCGCACGGTGAAGGAAAATTCAGTCTGCCGATGGGCGAGGAGGCGTATAAGATTACGGCGCGTTATTCGTACAACGGCTATCCGGCCAACCCCAACGGTTCTGACTACGACGTTGCGTCTATAACATCGGCCGACGGCCGTCATCTGGTGATGATGCCGCATCCGGAGCGTTCCATTTTTCCGTGGAACTGGGCTTACTACGACGAAACGCGCCCCGAAGATGAAGTGTCCCCCTGGATAGAGGCCTTTGCAAATGCCCGCAAATGGGTGGAACAACATAAAAAACAAAAATAAACGACGATGACAAAAAAAACGAAAATCATAATAGGTTCGGCAGCGGTCATGATACTGGCGGTGCTTGTAGCCGTAGTGTCGCTCAGAAGGCCTTCCGCCCCTTCCGATCCGTTGGACTGGAAATTTTCAATAGAGACTTTTGAGGACGATATGGACAAAGTGTTCGAAAACCTTTCCGAGGACGACCGTGGCGCTATCATCAGCGCATTGATGCTCGATTACATGAAAGAGGATGCCATACAGGGAAAGACGTACCGCGAGCTTCTCGAACGCGGTCGCCAGATGGAAAAAGACTTTATGGACATGGTAGGCGACGATATGGATGCGTTTTTCAAAGCGGACAGTTTGCAAAAGGATTCCATAGCCAAAGCCAAGGCCGGGTTGTGAATTTCCTGTCAAAAAACGGGGCGGGCTTTAAGCCCGCCCCGTTTTTTGACGTATGCCTTAACCGTTTTTGCTGTCAAAAGCGTACCTTTGTATTTTAAGAAATATGCATACGCATTAGCAGAATGAGCATAGAAGAAAACATAAGTGCGGTAAAAAATGCCTTGGGAGGCATGGCAACTCTCGTCGCCGTATCGAAAACCAAATCTGCGGAAGATATTTTGCAGGCGTATCGCGCCGGGCAGCGTATTTTCGGGGAAAACAAAGTCCAGGAAATGTGTGCCAAATATGAAACTCTGCCCAAAGATATAGAATGGCACATGATAGGACATCTCCAAAGTAACAAGGTGAAATACATAGCGCCGTTCGTATCCATGATACAGAGTGTGGACAGTTTTTCCCTGTTGCGGAAAATAGACGCCGCCGCACAAAAAGCCGGCCGGACGATAGACTGTCTTCTCGAAGTGAAAATAGCTGCCGAGGATACGAAATACGGCCTTACGCCTGTGGAAGCCGAAGAAATAATCTCCTCCGGCGTGGCAGAAGGAATGCAGGGAGTCCGCTTGTGCGGGCTTATGGGTATGGCTTCGAATACGGACGATGTGCATCAGGTCCGCACCGAGTTTTCACGCCTTAGAAAATTGTTCGATACTCTGCGCGAAATCCATCCGGGGCTGGACGTGCTCTCTATGGGTATGAGCGGAGATTATCTTGCCGCGGTAGAATGCGGGTCGAATATGGTGCGTGTGGGAAGCGGTATCTTCGGAGCAAGGAATTATCCGTTGTGAACGATAAGTTTTTAAGTTAAGACAAAAGAAAGGATTTGTACGCAGTAATAGATCTTGAGACAACGGGAGGCCGTTTCAGCGAGGAAGGCATAACCGAAATAGCCATTTACCGGTACGACGGACATCAGGTGGTCGACCGTCTTGTGTCGTTGGTTAACCCTCAGCGGCCCATAGATCCGTATGTGTCGCGGCTGACGGGCATAAACAACAAGATGCTACGCCGTGCGCCGCGTTTTTACGAGATAGCCAAACGCATAATAGAGATAACGGACGGGTGCGCCATCGTTGCCCATAATGCCGATTTCGACTACCGCATGCTGCGTCAGGAATTTGCCCGCCTGGGTTATATATTCGAGCGTAATACGATATGTACGGTCAAAGAATCGCAGAGGCTTATACCGGGGTTGGAGAGCTACTCGCTCGGTAAACTCTGCCGTTCTCTCGGCATACCGCTGGCGTCGCGCCACCGCGCCTTCGGCGATGCCGAAGCTACTCTGCTTCTCCTTCAGGTACTGCTGGAAAAAGATACGTCCAAAAAGATAATCAAAATCGCCAAGGCCCCTGTGCACAGACTGTCGCGTCAGGAGATGAAGTTCAGGCTCATCCTCGATACGCTGCCTACTTTTTCAGGCGTATTCCAGGTTCTGGACAGCGAAAACAGGATAGTTTACATCGGTTTCTCCAACAACATATACAAGGAGATGAACCATTTGTTGTCGTTGGACAACGATTTCGGACACATTTTGCAGGAATCGGTCAATTCAGTCACCTGGGAGGAAACGGGCAGCGAAGTCATTACGTATCTCAAGTACATAAACCAGGTAAAGACCAACACACCGCCGTTGAACAGCCGTGTGCGGACCCGCCGTATGACACCTTCGCTAAGGGCTTTTTTCCCCGCCGATAAAACGATGCTCATAACCGACAAAGGCCGTAAGGTATCGGAAAAAGCTGTAATATTGGTCGAAGGCGGACAACTGAAAGGTTATGCATATTGTGATCTGAACCATCAGACCGATAGGCCGGAAGTTCTGCGCACACGTCTTACGCCTCTGGAAAATACTCCGGATAATCTGTACGCAATACGTTCCTATATAAAGAAAAATCCTGCTGTAAAAGTAGAGTATCTGCCTTAGATGGCGCCCGCAGGCACGGATATAGGGCCGTTCGGTATTTAACTAAGGCCGCTTCCGGGATATTGCGCGTGTTTTAAAAAAATTCGTCGCCGAAGCCGATGAGGTACACTTTTTTACGCGCACGCGTTATTGCCGTGTACAGCCAACGCAGGTAGTCTTTCGACAGTTTAGGCTCCGGCATCCACACCTGTTCCACAAATACATTGTCCCAGCCGCCGCCCTGGGCTTTGTGGCACGTGACGGCATATCCGAATTTGACCTGTATGGCATTGAAATACTCGTTTTTCGCCAGTTCTTCGTATTTGCGCCGCACCGGAAGGTCTTCATAGTCTTTCATCACTTCTTCAAAAAAGACCCTCGCCTTGTCTTCCGCCAAACCGGCCGTGTCGCTGTATATCGTGTCGAGCATCACGACGGCCTCGAATTTCGGCATCTGCGGGTAATCGGTAAGACAAAGCTCTACCCTGGCAAAATGCAAACCGTATACTTCTTCGGTACGTCGTACGGACATCACCTCCGCAAGGTCGCCATTTGCTATAAATCCGCACGGTGAACTTTCATCCACCCAGAAATAGTTGTTTTTCACGACCATGAGTATATCGCCGGTGGATATCTCCCCTTCGCTGAGCATCACGCGCGAACGTATCTGTTGGTTGAACATTCCGGCGCGTTTGTTTGACCGGGTTATGATTATCGTTTCCGACTGTCCGCTGTCGCTGTATGCGCCTTCCAGCGCGCTCTGTATGTCGTACCCGTCGCAAAGGCGCACAAAATCGGCTCCTGGCGTAAATTTCAAAGCTCCCCATTGCGTAATACCTTCGTTCACCGCTTTTCGTATGGCTGTCGCGTTGGCCAGTATGGCCGAGTCCCCTGCTTGCCGGTACACTTGTGTCAGCATGTATGAGGAGCAGTCGATGCCGTAGCCTGTTTCAAAAGTCGATGGTTCCAGTGCCGGGGAATCGCTGTAACCTACAGGAGGCAGCTGTGCGGTATCGCCCACCAATAACAGGCGGCATCCTTTGCCGCTGAAAACGTACTGAAGCAGGTCATCCATAAGCGAAGCGCCGTTCCCGGAGAGCGATTCGCCGGGGCGGTCGGTTATCATCGACGCTTCGTCCACGATGAAAAGGGCGTCCCTGTATCTGTTCGGTTTAAGCGCGAAAGAAAAGACGCCGCCTTCGGACTTTTTGAGCGAGTATATCATTTTATGCACCGTGAAAGCTTTTTGCCCTGAGTAACGTCCCATGACTTTTGCCGCGCGTCCCGTAGGAGCGGCCAGGACTGCACGCCCGCCCAAAGACGGTAGTGCGTTCACAACCGAGGCGATCATGCTCGTCTTGCCTGTTCCGGCATATCCTTTCAATATGAAAATACCTGAAGCCGTTTCCCCACAAACAAAACGCGACAACATGCCGGCCGCTTTTTCCTGTTCGGGCGACGGCTCGAACGGTAACCCGGAGAGTATTCGTTTTTTAAGAATGTCGCTTGTCACGTTCGTGTTCTTTGATTGTCCGTTTGTCGTGGTTTGTTTATCCTTTTCCGTATGGTCCGCTTTGCGCATACCTTGTGGAGAAATGGCATGTGATGTTTTTCCGCTTCAGTGTTTCCGTATTCACGGATTCGCCGCCGGCGGAAGCCGTAGGGTAATCGGTACACCGCTGGCATCTGTCGGCGGTATGCGAATGTAGCCGGTAAGCCTGTGCGGGCAGGTCTTTTTTCCGGGCTTGCCGTACGGGCGATGTTTCGGCCTGTATTTGCCGTAACGGGTGTTTTTCCGCTTGCCGCCGTTTTATCGGAAAGCAAAGATACGCATCGGCAAAATAAAAACCCCGCTAATATAACCAATGTGTAAAATGAATGTAACATGAACACAAAAAATGTGTTTTAAAGTGTGGTTTTTGTTGTATGCAATGCAAAAAAAATTGTAGCTTTGCTCCAAACAAAAAAAAATCATAACCATCATGAACTTATACGTTATAATCCTAGTAGTCGTTTTTGGTGTTGCAGCTTTGCTTTCAGCCATAAGGAAAAGGTATCTCGGCGCAGTGTTGTGGCTTGTAATAGGCCTTGGCGCTTATCTTGTAACAGAATCTATAATGCAGCCTATACGCTTCCAGCAGGTCCGCGACGCACGTTACTCCAGGATTTTCAACAGCCTTGAAACCATAGGCGACGCTCAGAAACTGTACCGCAGCACGAAAGGTCATTTCGCACCGAGTTTCGATTCGCTTTACAGTTTCCTGGACAACGAGAATGTATATCTTACACAGACACGCGAAGAAAAAGTAAAGGAATACGACAAAGTATATCGCATAACGGTCGAAAGGGAAATAAAGGTTACCGATACGGTTGCCGTACTTCCCGCTATAGAACAGCTCCGCAATACTTCTTCCCGTTTTGCGGAATATGAAAAGAAAAACGGAAGCTACAAGAGCCTTAAGTACGTGCCGGTTGAAATACCCGGAGAGCCTAGGTCTGAATTCGAGATTGCCGCCGGTACGGTAGAACGCGGTAAGAACACGGTTCCGGTATTCGAAGTAAAAGTGAACAAGGCCGTAGTGCTTGCTGACCAGGACGAAGATCTGGTTGCCAACGAACTGGAAGCCGTAGTAGGTGTACGTGGCGATGTTATCAAAGTGGGAGACATCAATGTTCCGACTACCGAAGGTAACTGGGGTAAGGATACGGGAAAATAATAACCTATACATTTATGTGAAATTTCAGTGCGATGGGAAACAAGACGGATTGCCTTTTATACAAGGACACTGCCCTGGGCTCATCGGACATCACAAATAAAGATTTAAGATTATCCATTGAGCTTACGCTCAATGGATTTTCTTTTTCTGTGGATTCCATGCCGCAAGGCCTCCACCTTGCCGTAGGCAGCTATACTTTCAGATACGGGCAGGCATCGGAGCAAAGGCTTCTTGCCGCATTGGTAAATGTATTGGAAACAGTGCCTGATATATCGCAGTTGACGTTTTCTACTACGCATGCGATGTTTCTGAATACTGAATTTACGATGCTTCCATCGGAGTTGTTCTCAAATGAAAAAGCATCCGAATACCTCGGTTTTACATTGGGCAGGGAAATAGCTCCAGAGTCAGCATCGTACGACGTTGTGGAAAAATACGGCATGACATGCGTTTACCGTTTTCCTCAGTCGATTGTCGATTATCTGTCTTCGCGTTGTGCGGTGTTTGAGCGCAGACACAGTTCATCGGTATTCCTTTCGTCTGCCGCTCCTATGTCGTTAGGAACTTCCATACATGTGAATGCCGATTTTGGTTTTATGCAGGTGGTCGTGTTCAAAGACGGGATGCCTGTACTTGCCAATGTTTTCGATATCAAATCGCCCGATGACTTTTCGTATTACCTGCTTTCGGCCTGCAACCAGACGGGAACGGACGAAAAATATGCCGAATTTGTCTTCAGCGGTTCGCCGCAGGAATATATAAGGCAAAGGAATGCGCTTGCACGCCATTTTCCACGAAGGAAATTTGCCGTGAGGAAACATCCGGAACTTTTTTCAGATGCGTTGGACTTCGTGGCCCAGTACGAGTATTATAATATATTGAACGGACTTTAATAAACATATAATGAGGATAATATCCGGACGCTGGAAAGGACGGTATCTGATAGCCCCGAAAAACCTTCCTGTAAGGCCTACCACCGATATGGCCAAGGAAGCTCTGTTCAACATATTGTCTAACAGGTTCGATATGGACAGCCTGTCGGTCACTGACCTTTTTGCCGGTACAGGTAATATATCCTACGAATTCGCCTCACGCGGGGCAAGGTCCGTCCGGAGTGTGGACATGGACAGGGGGTGCGCCAGATATATATCCGAAACGGCGCGCACACTTGGTCTGGATGCGATAAAAGTGTCCAATGCCGACGTTTTCAGATATTTGAGCCGCCCTCAGGAGATGTCCGATGTTATATTTGCCGACCCTCCTTATGATTTGCCGGAAGAGAAATACCGTGTAATAGTTTCTTCGGTTTTTGAAAACGGGCTCCTCGGCGAAGACGGTGTACTCGTAATAGAACATCCCAAATCGATAGACTTGTCTGATATGGACGGGTATGAGGACACACGCCGTTACGGAACGGTGCATTTCAGCTTTTTTTCCGCTTCCGCTCCCGATGAGGATTGAAATTCAGATTTAAAAAAACTGTCGGATTAGCAGTCGTTTATGCTTCTTGCTGTCGTGTGGTATGTATATTTATATGT
>CDZK01018349.1_pt1 | contig 27085 bp, 27 predicted proteins | sample 557401 | NCBI WGS metagenome assembly CDZK01 (sample SAMEA3182108, study PRJEB8094) | gut metagenome | biome: human; feature: gut; material: Stool; isolation source: human stools | place: Canada | collected 2013-04-25 | reverse complement strand
TAATAACACTCATCGCATTGCTTCTGCTGCCGTTTGCCGCAGGCTATGCTCAGGAAGACCGTGAACCGGTATATTTCTACGTAACATCGAAAGGAGAAAATAATGTATCGGAGGGTTTTAGAAGGGTAGATCAACCAAATAATAGTCATTTATATAATTGGGGGCCTATAAATTTTACCTATCTTTCTGATGCTAGGGAAATATATTTAATGTTTTTCCATGTGAATTACAATACTTATGAGCTATCAAAAACAAGGCCCGTAGAATGGGACGACACCCTGGAAATCCGCACCGAACCCGCCTCCTTTCTGGACAACAATTACATCATAGACCTCGACGAACTGTTCGACGCAATGTCCAAAGAGGAAATCTGGGAATACTTCGAGAACCTTCGCGGCAAGAAAGTCTATTTCATAGACAAAAACCCACAGTTCAACCAGATAACTCCGCAAACGGTCAAACTGATACAGGTAAAGCCTACTATCAGCAATAAGCCGCAAAACAATATCCTGTTTGAATAACTTTTATTTCCTGCTGCAAAAAGTCTAAAAATTTAAGTCATAAAAAAAGCCCAAAACATTATGTTTTGGGCTTTTTCTTGTGTTCCGGGTGGGGCTCGAACCCACGACCCATTGATTAAGAGTCAATTGCTCTACCAACTGAGCTACCGAAACGTAACGCACAGTGTTTTGATTCCTGTTTGCGGGCACAAAAATACCATTAATATCCGTTTGCCGCAACAAAAAAATCATTTTTTTTCTTTTCATTAAAACTTTATATGGCCTGTATCTTTTTATGATAAATATTTTTTTAGATTTGTGGTAAATTATTTAAACTCTAAACAACGATGGGAGAAAACGAATACCAGGATAATACCGAGATATTTTCCAAGGCACTCAGGGCGGGACGGAGGACATACTTTTTCGATGTAAGGACTACAAAGGCCGGAGACTACTATCTGACTATCACCGAAAGTAAAAAATTTAGCCAGGAATCGGGCGTAAACGAATACAAGAAACATAAAATCTACCTTTACAAAGAAGATTTCGAATCTTTTAAATCGTTTTTTGAAGAAGCTACCGATTTTATTTTGAAAGAAAAGGGGCAGGAAGTCATATCGGAACGTCATATAAAGGACTATAAAAAGACTCCTGACGATATCGATGCCGAACACGCCGTAGCCTCGGATCGTGAGGGCACGCAGGAAGACATCTCGCTATCGAGCCGCTTTACCAATATTGAGTTCGAGGATATCTGATACGTTATATAACACATCCTCCCGTTAATTGCGGCGGAAGATCATAATTTTTTCTTCATGGCATAATTTGTCATGAATATGTCTTTTACACGTACACCCTGTTCTTTTTCCGTACGGTATCCGTTTTTTGAAAAAAACGTCTTTGCGGTGATGCTCACATCACACGACATTTCATAGGCACGATGCTCTTTAGCGTAATTTTCAGCCCATTTCAGAAGTTCCGAAGCTACGCCTTTTCCACGATAACCGCTCCCCACGAACATCGAGTGCAGATAACCGGCGGTATTTACCGAGGTAAAGCCGCACATGATGCCGTCGTTGTCGAATGCCGCCGCAAAGCAAAGCCCGCTGGCAAAGAGTTCTTCCCAGCGTTTTACGGTACCCGTACCGGCCCATGCATCCGTCTGTTCGCGTGAGTAATCTTTCGATGCTATGTTCAGCACCGAATCTTTGAAAATGCGGCAGAGCAATGGTATGTCCTGCGGGAAAACTTTTTTGACGGTGTATTGCATTGTCCGGTATAGAAAATATGGGAATCAAACGTGTGTGTTCAGGCGTTTTTCCAACGTTTCAACTGAGGGAAAAAGCGTTTCATTTCCGCAATGGCCTCTTCTTTGGTGTATTTTACGGCCGAATCTTCGTTGAATTGGTCTACAAAACGGGCGCAGTGTCCAATCATTTCATCCATAGTGCAATCGGAAGTGAATTTTCCGTCCTTGTAGCAATATGTACAGTAATCGTGACTGGCGTTCCCGGATTTTTCAGTCCCGAAATCCTCTTTGGCTGACATCGGCATTCCACAGCTCTGGCAATATTTTTGTTCCATAGCGTATATGTGTTTTTAGAGTTTGACAGGCACAAATATATGGTTTTTAAAGTAAATGGCCTCAGAATATGGAAAGCTGCGCCGGTGGAGGCGGTTCGTAAAATCTCATGCTCCCGGAAAGTCCGTACCGCGATGCGCCCTGCAGGAAAACGTCTCGCAGATCTGCATAACGCGGACTGAAACATTCGTAACGGTTTGCGAATGTCTGTTCGTATCGGCCTTTGATTCCTGGAAAATGTTTGTCCAGCGTGCAGTAGAAAAAATCGCGAGATCCTTCGCGAAGCGTTACCCCGAACATAGGCAGTACATAGGATGCGCCTGAGGAAGCCGCCATACGCATGATCTCCGTTATATTTTCCGGACGGTCGTTTATAAACGGCAGAATGGGCATCATGGTCACCCCGGTGTATATGCCGGCAGAGGCCAGTTTTTCCATGGCATTGAAGCGCAGCGAAGGCGGCGTGGCTCCCGGCTCTGTAATCCGCGCCAGAGTGTCGTCGGAGGTTGTTACGGTAAAACTGACCGCGGCGTATGATTTTCCGGATATTTCGGACAGTATGTCTTTATCGCGTGCCACAAGGCCGCTTTTGGTTATCACGTGTACCGGAAACCTGTGCATGGATATGATTTCGAGGGCGCTACGGGTGAGTCTGTGCCGTTTTTCGCAAGGCATGTAAGGATCGTTCATCGAACCTGTGCCTATTGTGGCTTTAGGGCCTTTTTTGCCTGACAGTTCTTTTTCGAGCAGGGCTACGGCGTTCTCTTTTATCCTTATGCGGCTTATGTCGCCTATGCCGTAACACGTGCTGCGCGTATCGCAGTAGATACACCCGTGAGAGCAACCCCGGTACAGGTTCATATTGTATGTTATGCCGAAAAGGGTGTCGCGCGTTCTCAGGCGGGAGAGTATTGTGCGCGTGCGTATAGGCTCTTCCATAGGTGTGTATGGCAGTCAGGGTGTTTGTGTAAAGATACTTAAAAAACGCCTCCCCGAATACATATGATATGTCCGGGAAGACGTTTTGCGTTATGGAGAAAAAATTCTTTTATTTCGTCTTCATACGGTCGTTGAAAGCCTTAAGGTACGCAGGCATATCCTTGTCGCCGCGTCCGGATACTGTCAATACCACGACAGCGTCTTTTTCAAATTTGCGGAGGGAGAGTACCGCCAGCGCGTGCGAAGATTCCAGCGCCGGGATTATGCCTTCTGCCCGCGTCAGTTCGAAAGCTGCGTCGAGGGCCTGGTCGTCTGTTACGGCCATTATTTCTGCCCGTCCCGATACGGAAAGGTTGGCGTGTGCCGGACCCACGCCGGGATAGTCCAGTCCGGCGGATATGGAGTACGGTTCGGTTACTTCTCCCTTGCTGTCCGTAAGGACCAGTGTTTTGCTGCCGTGAAGCACGTTTTCACTGCCGAGGGACATCGTGGCGGCGTGCTGCCCTGTATCGAGCCCTAATCCTGCCGCTTCCGCTTCGATGAGTTTCACGCGTTTGTCATCCAGGTAATGGTAAAAAGTACCTATCGCGTTGCTGCCGCCTCCCACGCATGCGATCAGGTAATCGGGGTAATCGCGGCCTTCTTTTTCGGCGAGCTGTTTTTTTATTTCGGCCGATATGACGGACTGGAAACGCGCAACCATGTCGGGGTAGGGGTGAGGCCCTACGGCTGAACCTATCAGGTAAAAAGTATCGTCTGGATGTGCGCACCATTCGGCAAGAGCTTCGTCGACGGCCTCTTTCAACGTTTTGTTGCCGCTTTCTACCGATACTACCTGCGCTCCGAGCATTTCCATTTTCTGTACGTTGAGCATTTGTCTGGCTATGTCGGTAGCACCCATGTATATGGAGCATTCCATGTCCATCAGGGCGCAGACGGTGGCAGTGGCCACTCCGTGCTGTCCGGCTCCGGTTTCGGCTATGATGCGTTTTTTGCCCATGCGCCGCGCCAGAAGTACCTGGCCGATGGCGTTGTTTATCTTGTGTGCGCCGGTGTGGTTGAGGTCTTCCCGTTTGAGATAAAGGCGTATGCCGTATTTTTCGGAAAGTTTTTCAGAGAAATACAACGGCGAAGGCCGGCCTACGTAGTCCTTTAGCAGCAGGTCGAATTCCTGCCTGAAACTTTCGGTGTTTATTTCTTTGAGGTAGGTGGATTGAAGCGTTTCGATGTTTCTCCGCAGCATTTCCGGTATGTGGGCTCCGCCGAACGGGCCGTAGTATCCGTTTTCGTCTATATTGAAAGTCATGTGTGTATATGTGTTTGTTGTTTTGATGTGCCTTGTGTCAGGTCTGATGATGTATTTTAGTTAAAAAGCTGTTGTGACTGAATAGTATGAAGGCAAATGTAAATATTTTGTTCGGATAACGGAAGTTTTTGTCCTTTTTTAGTGTAAAATCGTCAGCGATATAGACGGCCGTCGCGGTACGGTCATCCTAAAAGTTCGTTTTCCCTTTGCCGGGCTGACGGTTTGAGCTATCTTTGCTGACAGGACATACTTTAGGATTTTAAAAAATATAGAGATATGGGTAATATACGTATAATTATTGCGGTTTTGATGGTTTCGTTTTGCAGCGCCGCGTCATACGGACAGACGGAACTTAAGATAAACGGCGCTTATGCGTTGGTAGGAGTGATAAACCCTTCGGTGGAGATTCCGCTGTCGCAGAGGATATCGTACAATGCGGAGGTTTTGTATTCCCCGTGGCAGTCGGTAAAACTCGGAGGGCATTCCCGGCCGGAGCATTTCCTGCAGATAATAAACACGGCCAGGTTTTATTTTAAAAAACACGAAGGCGGCGCGTTGCGAGGCTGGTGGGGCGGTGTGGACATAGGCGCTTTGCTTATGATCAAAGTATCACGGCCTTATATATTGAACGACGGAAAGATATTCCGGTGGAACAATTCGTATCAGAGAGGCATGGGTATTCTGTCCGGGGTTTCGATAGGCTACAAGTGGAATTTCGGAAAGCGTATAACGCTGGACGTGTTTGCCGGAGGAACATTTGTTACCGGATGGTACAATGCATATACCCTTTACGACGAATTCGATTCGGAAGGTAATCAGATAGCCTGGAAGGACAAAATAGAAATGAATCCGCAACGTCCCAACCAGCCCGAACATCCCGATCCCTGGAACGGTTCCTCGCATTGGATACCGCGTTTCGGCGTTATGGTCGGTTACAAATTCCTGTAAGGACAGGCATGGGCGCACGGACGATTTGTCCGGATGTTGATAAAAAAATTACGCCCGGAAGAAAAAAATACCGATATTTGTAAAGTCCGGTATCGCTATTTCCGCGAATAGGATTGAGTATTGATTTAAACATAAATAAAACGAAATTACGATGGAATTGGTAGGAACTATTAAAAAAATATCCCCCCTGCAACAGATAACGCCGACATTTTCGAAACGAGAAGTGGTGATACTCACCGACGAGATGTATCCGCAGACGATAATGGTCGAGTTTGCACAGAGCCGCGCTGCCCTGGTGGACGCCTTTACCGAAGGTCAGTACGTTAAAGTGTCGATAAACCTGCGCGGACGCGAGTGGACAGATCCAAAGACCGGCGATGTGCGTTATTTCACGTCCGTAGGAGGATGGCGTATCGAAGCGTCCGCTCCCGGCATGGCTCAGGGACAGCCATCCGCCGCTCCTGCCAATCCGTTCGCATCGCAGGGTATGCCGGCACAACCTCAGGCTCCTGCAGCGCCGTCAGCCCCGGCCGGCGACGATGACGATTTACCGTTCTGAGAACCTGAAAAGGAAAATAACGATATTAAAACCGCCGCGAAGGGCAACTTTACGGCGGTTTTTTCGGTTTTTAACCATATGTAAGGTGACAATATGGAAAAGGAAAAAGGAACTGTGTATCTGATACCGACGTTTCTCTCCGACGTGCCGTTCGACAGTGTTATGGCCCCGCGTGTAAGGGATGAAATACGCCGTATATCGTATTTCGCGGTAGAAAACGAAAAAACGGCCCGTCGGTATATAAAGAAAGTAGTTCCGGAAAAGGATATAAATTCACTCGTATTTTATCCCATCGGCAAACATTCCGACGACGCTATGATATCGTCTTACCTGGCTCCTTGTCTTCAGGGACATGATTTGGGCGTGATATCCGAAGCTGGTGTTCCGGCCGTAGCCGACCCCGGTGCATTGGTCGTGGAGCGTGCGCACGGGATGGGCATACGCGTGATACCATTGTGCGGGCCTTCGTCCGTGTTGATGGGGCTGATGGCTTCCGGTCTTTCCGGACAGTGTTTCGCTTTCAACGGGTACCTGCCTGTGGACAAGGCAGGCCGGAGGGCGCGTCTGCGGGAGCTGGAGGCGTTGTCGCTGAAGAATTCACAGGCGCAGATATTCATAGAAACGCCTTACCGGAATGTACAGATGTTCGACGATATACTGTCCTCGTGCGCTTCGCATACCAGCCTTTGCGTGGCTTCGGATATAACGGGGCCGGATGAATACATACGGACGATGACCGTTGCCGGGTGGAAAAGTTCAGGCGTTCGGCCTGATATTCATAAAAAGCCGACTGTGTTCATAATCCAGCAGAAAGGCGTTAAAAAGTAGACGGAGTGAGGTTATGGCAAAGGACGGAAATTCGACGCCCACACCGGAGCAGGTGCTGGAAAAGATGGAGCGATATTGTGCCTACCGCGACCGTTGCCGCAGGGAAGCGGATGAGAAATTGCGTTCCTTCGGCCTGACCGAAGACGAAAATACCGTGATAATGCGCAGTCTTGAAGACGGACGCTTTCTGGACGAGGAGCGTTTTGCGCGCAGCTTCGTAAGGGGTAAGTACCGTATAAAAAAATGGGGTGAAACGCGCCTGAGGTCGGAACTGGCCGCAAGGGGTATTCCCGGCGCGCTGATAGAGGAGGCCATAGGCGAGATAAACCGCGATGAATACCGGGAAAATTTCAAAAAACTTTTCGATGCCCGTGTCAGGCGTGCCGGAGGACTCGATACGCGGCAGCAGAAGGCCGCGGTTTACAACTATCTTTACTCCAAGGGATACCCTGCCGGTATGATATGGGAAGCTTTTAATGTTAAATAAGGGGAAAACTAAAAGGCTTCCTCTTTTTTGCGTATTTTTGCACCGCGAAAAGACTTTACACGGAGGACAAATTTGACTGATTGCGACCTCTTGAAAAAAATGCTAAAACAGGATTTCCCGCTTTGCTTTTTTTCCCGGTACGTTTATCATATATGTTTCCTGCCAGTGTGTTGTCGGGGCGCGTTTTTTAATTGCGAATTTTCAATAATCAATATAAATATTTGTAGAAATGGCATATTTGTTTACTTCCGAATCGGTTTCCGAAGGCCATCCCGACAAGATAGCCGACCAGATATCCGATGCGCTGCTGGACAATTTCCTGGCTTACGACCCTCAGTCCAAAGTGGCTTGTGAAACGCTGGTAACTACCGGCCAGGTGATAATGGCCGGCGAGGTCAAATCCGATACCTATGTGGACCTCCAGGGTGTGGCACGCGACGTTATTAACCGCATAGGCTATACCAAGGCCGAATACCGTTTCGACGGCGACTCGTGCGGGGTTATATCGATGATACACGAACAGTCGGACGATATCAACCGCGGCGTGGATGCTGCCAATGAGAAAAACGAGCAGAAAGAACAGGGGGCCGGCGACCAGGGCATGATGTTCGGTTATGCTACCCGCGAAACCCGCAACTATATGCCGCTGGCCTTGGAACTCTCGCATAGGATACTCAAGGAGCTGGCCGCAATGCGCCGTGAAGGAACGGAAATCAGCTATCTGCGTCCCGATGCAAAAAGCCAGGTGACGATCGAATATTCCGACGACAACGTGCCTCAGCGTATAGACACGATAGTCGTTTCCACGCAGCACGACGAGTTTTGCGACGATGACCGCCAGATGCTCGAAACCATCAAATCGGATATAATAAACAAGCTCATGCCGCGCGTTATAGCCGGATGCGAACCGGAAATACAGAAGCTGTTCACCGATAAGATAACGTACCATATAAACCCTACGGGCAAGTTCGTAATCGGCGGCCCTCACGGTGATACGGGTCTTACCGGACGCAAGATAATAGTAGATACGTACGGGGGCAAGGGCGCACACGGAGGTGGCGCTTTTTCGGGTAAAGACCCGTCTAAGGTGGACCGTTCGGCAGCTTATGCAGCGCGCCATATTGCCAAAAACCTGGTGGCCGCCGGTCTTGCCGACGAAGTTCTGGTGCAGGTGTCGTACGCCATAGGAGTGGTCGAGCCTACATCCATATGCGTCAATACGTTCGGTACGGCACATGTCGATATGACGGATGGCGAGATAGCTAAGATCGTGAAAGGTATATTCGACATGCGTCCTTCGGCCATAGAACGCAGGTTTAAACTCCGCAACCCGATTTATGCCGAAACAGCTTCTTACGGGCACGTAGGCCGAGAACCTCAGGTGGTAACCAAACATTTCCACTCGGATTACTTCGGTGACAAGGATGTGGAAGTCGAACTTTTCACATGGGAAAAACTCGATTACATAGATAAGGTTAAGACCGCATTCGGCATCTGAACCGGTTTTACGGATAACACAAAAAAGCCTATCTTTGGTGTTCAGGCACTGAAGACAGGCTTTTTTTATTGTATGAATTTAAAAAAAATCGAAATATGAAAAATTTAACAGCATTTCTACTGGCCGCATTTCTGCCGCTATGCGCTTTGGCCCAGGTAAAGGATGGCGACGCCGCACCGGACTTCAAGTTCAAGACCCCTGACGGGACCGAATACACGATGGCCTCGTTTAAGGGAAAGTTGGTGTTTATAGATGTGTGGGCTACATGGTGCCCTCCGTGCCGTGCGGAAATACCTGCGCTCAAAGCCCTTGAAAAGACTTTCGAAGGTCAGGACGTTGTGTTCGTCAGTATCTCGGTCGATAAAGACAAGCCGGCATGGGAAAAATTCGTACGCGAACAATCGCTCGGCGGCGTGCAGTTGCATGCCGGACAGGAAGGCTCGCGTGCTTTTTCCCAGGAGTACGGGATAAAAACCATACCGAGGTTTATCCTGATAGGCCGCGACGGGAAAATAATAAACGCCAATGCGCCGCGTCCTTCGCAGGATGCCACTGCAGGTTATATCAAGAGTTTTTTATAGCCCGTCAGTAATTAGGGTTTCATCGTATTTCCCGGCAAATACGCCGGGTTGCTGAATTTTTTACCGGGGTGTACGGATATGGCTAATGATACGGATTTCAGCGGTACGGAGTACCTGCGTTTCGGTTCGGCCGTGCAGCGCAGGTGTTACGGTGTGTTGTCTTCGCACGGTATTATGGAGTCGCTTGCTCAGTATGCGCCGGTGCTTGCCGGGACGTTCCCGTTGGGTATAGATGTTCGTGGGAGCGATATGGACATAGTGTGCCGTTGGACAGGTGATTTTACCTCGTTCGGGGATGAAATGTCGCGTCTTTTTGCCGGTTACGATGATTTTTCCACTGGTGTTTCCGGTGACGGGAAGGCTTTTTTATGCCGTTTTACTGCCGGAGGCATACCGGTCGAGATATACGCTTGCAATATGGAGCCTGTCCGGTCCAATGCTTACAGGCATATGCTGGTGGAGGCGCGTGTGCTACGTCTGCTCGGCGGGGAGTTCATGCGAAGGGTGGTGGAACTGAAGGAAAAAGGCGTGAAGACGGAGCCTGCTTTCGCCCGTTTGTTGGGGTTGGATGGAGACCCTTATATTGCGGTACTCGGCCTGGAAAATGTTTCCGATGAGGATATAATGCGTTTTTACGTTTTGCGGTAAAAAATACGGACAGATACATGCTAAAAAAACAGGCGTGATTAGATTCACGCCTGTTTTTGCAGATAATGACCGGAAATTATCGAAATATTATTTCAGTTCGACGAGTTCGTATTTCTGGGAACCGAGTCCGAGTTGTTCCGCATAGTCCAGGTTGTGCATGCCGCTTCTGGAGTCGATCCGTTCTATTAGGTGTATTTTGCCGTGATCGTCGGAATTGCGTACGGCGTCGATGCAGGCACGGTCGAGCGCCACAGGATCGAGCGATGCGAATATGCCGAGGTCGGCCATTGCCACGGGAGCGGGGTCGGCCACGCAGTCGCAATCGACAGACAGGTTATTTGCCACATTGATATACAGCACCCTGTCGCCGATATGGTCGATGATGGCTTTCGATGCTTCGGCCATAGATTCCTGGAAAGTGTCGTTGTCGGGAATCATGCTCCATACTTTGGTAACGTCGGCTGTTTTTCCTGCCGAATGGATGTTGGCTTTGCCTTCGGGCGAGGCTATGCCGATGGATATGTTCTTCAGTGCGCCTCCGAAGCCAGCCATAGGGTGGCCTTTGAAGTGCGATAGTACCACCATAAAGTCGTAATCGAGGAAGTTTTTGCCGACAAGGTCCTCTTTGAGATGTTTTCCGCCTTTTACTTCAAGGGCTACCTGGCCGTCGGTATCCATGATATCGACATCGGCGATGGCCGTAAAACCGTGTTCTTCGGCTACTTTCATATGGTCGGCAGTGTTGGTGCGCTGTCCGGCGTATGCCGTGTTTCCTTCGATGATCGTGCCGTTCACGCTCTGCACCAGTTCTTTTATAAGGTTAGGGTCCAGGTGGTTCGGATTGCCGGCCTCGCCGGTGGAGAGTTTAATTGCTACCTTTTTGCCCTCAGCCTTGCGGCCCAGGGCGTTGTATAGCTTCATGATGTTTTCGGAAGTGATATCCTTGATGAAATACACCTTAGGCACTTCCGTTACTGCGTTCTCTGCGGTTTTTGCTTTTCCGCCTCCGCAGGCGGTCGCGGCCAGTATGGCGGCGCAAGCGGTTAATGCCATAATTATTTTGTTCACAATCGGTTGTTTATAAAACATGAAAATTTGTATTTATATTGATACCGGCCGTTACTTCCGGCTTTTGGCGGAGGTAACGGCCGGTATCTGTTTTTTGTTTTGTACCGGAGGTCTTACAGTAAGCCACGGCTCCTGAGCAGCGGCGTTACAGAAGGTTCCTTGCCTTTGAAGTCTTTGAACAGCACCATAGCGTCCTCAGTTCCGCCTTTGGACAGCATTTTGTAACGGAAGGCATCGGCTGTCGCCTTGTCGAAGATGCCGTTTTCCACGAACGATTCGAATGCGTCGGCATCGAGAACTTCTGCCCAGAGGTATGCGTAGTAACCTGCCGAATATCCTCCGGAGAAAATATGGTTGAAGTACGTGGATCGATAGCGCGGGTAAATCTCTTTTATCAGACCTATTTTGTCCATAGCGTCTTTTTCAAATGCGTTCACATCGTATTTTTTCGCATTTTTCTGCGTGTGCCAGTCCATGTCCAGAAGTCCTGCCGCCAGGAATTCGGTAGTGGCGAAGCCCTGTCCGAAGTTGGCCGACTCGTCTATCTTCTTTATCATTTCGTCCGGTATCACTTCGCCTGTCTTGTAGTTGACCGCGTACAGTTTGAGTACGTCAGGATGCATGGCCCAGCGTTCCATTATCTGCGAGAAAAGCTCGACGAAGTCATGCTGTACGTTGGTCCCGGCCAGACTTTCGTATTTTACGTCCGTAAGGAGGCTATGCAGGCAGTGGCCGAATTCGTGGAAGTATGTCTTTACGTCGTCTATCGAGAGCTGCGACGGGGTATCGCCGACAGGTTTGGGGAAGTTGCACGTGAGGGATACGACAGGTATCTGCCGTACTCCGTCTTTGTATGATTCTTCGCGGTAGTTGGTCATCCACGCGCCGGGACGTTTGCTAGGGCGTACGAAAAAGTCGGAGTAGAGTACGCCCATCAGCGTGTCGCGGTCGTCGTAAACTTCGAACACTTTCACGTCAGGGTGGAATACAGGCATGTCGGCGCGTTCTTTGAATTTCAGGCCGTACAGTTTCTCGCATACGGTGAAAATGCCTTTGGTGGCGTTGTCGAGCGTGAAGTAGGGTTTGGTCTGTTCTTCCGAAAGGTCGAATTTTTCTCCGCGTATCTTTTCGGAATAGTACCACCAGTCCCATGCTTCGGCTTTGAAATCGCCGCCTTCGCGGTCTATCATGGACTGTATGTCGGCAAGTTCCTCCTTGGCGCGTTTCAGGGCGGGAGTCCATACCTGGTACATCAGTTCGTAAGCCTTTTCAGGCGTTTTGGCCATGTTCTCGTCTAGCATATAGGCGGCCCATGTGTCGAAACCGAGGATATGCGCTTTTTCAGTACGCAGGTTTACGATTTTGTCTATGATAGCTTTGTTGTCGGCATCGTTGTTACGGTCGGAACGCATCACGTAGCCTTTGATAACTTTTTCGCGCAGGTCGCGGCGCGTAGAATACGTTACGAAAGGTATCCAGCTGGGTTTCTGCATCGTAACCACGTATCCTTCGCGGCCCATGCTTCGGGCATCGTCGGCCATCGAGGCTTTAACGTCTTCGGGCAGTCCGTCTAGATCGTTTTCGGTAAGCTCGACGATGAAATCGTTCGTTTCCTTCAGGACATTGTTGCCGAATGCCAGGGACAGTGAAGCCAGTTCGGAATTTATGGCTTTAAGCCGTTCCTTTTTGTCCGATGGCAGGTTGATGCCCGAACGTTCGAATCCTTTGTATATTTTTTCCGTAAGGCGCAGTTCTTCACCTTTAAGCCCTAGCGAGTCGCGGCGGTCGTAAACGGATTTTATGCGACCGAACAGTTTTTCGTTGAGCGCTATCTCGTCGAAATGAGCCGTTATCAGAGGTGTGATGTGTTCGGCTATCGAATCGAGCGTGTCGTTGGTATCGGCTTCGGTGATGTTGAAAAATACGAGCGATACGCGGTTCAAAAGGTCGCCGCTGTTTTCGTAGGCCAGTATCGTGTTTTCAAATGTAGGGGCATCGGTGTTTCCGATAATCGAATCGATGTCGGCATTGTGCTCCTGCATGCCTTTCTCGAACGCCGGTACATAATGTTCGTTTTTTATCTTGTCGAAAGGAGGCACTCCGTATGGAGTGTCGTAAGAAGAGAAAAACGGATTCGTCATTTCGTCTGTTTTAGTGCCGCAGGCGGCCAAAAGTGCCATGGCGGCGGTTGCTATTAGATACTTTTTCATTGGCGTATGATATGATGTTTATATTTCGCATGTCGTTGCAGGTGCTGTACGAACTTAAGATACCCGCGTGATATAAAGGCCGTAAGGACAATGCAAAGCTAAAGAAAATAACACTGCCGGGAAAACCTAACCGAGCCTTTTTTCCCACAGAATGCCCTGGTAACCGTCGTCGTCGCACCATCCTGTTGCCTTAAAACCAGATGTTTCATAGTAACGGCTTAAATCCTCATTGCCTTTTTTGCTGTCCAGGCGCAGAGCCTCCATTCCGTCGCGCACGGCTTTTGCCCCGCAAAAACTGAGAAGTGCGCGTCCGGCTCCGGGAAAGCGCATGTCCGAAGCGAGGTTGTGCAGGTAGTATGCGCGTGTGCCGTCGTCAGTCCAGCGCGGGGTGTCGCTTTTCACAATGGTAATGCATGCGGCTGTAGTCCCATGGCAGACGGCCAGAAAAATTTCTCCCATGCGGGCATGCTGCGCAAAGTAATCAGGGGTGTAATACGCGAGATAGTTGTCCTCACCGGTCCATTGGTCTATGCCTTTTTTCCCAAGCCACTCTATACGGTGCGATATTATCTCCAATATGCGCGGAACGTCGGCCTCGGTGGCCTGCCGGAAAGAAAACGTATTGTTCATGTGCGTATCGTTATGTATAATGCTGTGCCGGAGTTGTTACCGCGCCCAGCCTTCGCGGTCGAGGCTGCGGTATTGTATCGCTTCTCCCACGTGTGAAGGCAGTATGTTTTCCGAGGCTTCCAAATCGGCAATGGTGCGCGAGACTTTCAGTATACGGTCGTAAGCGCGGGCTGACAGTCCGAGGCGTTCCATTGCCGTTCGTAACAGATTTTTGCCCTTTTCGTCCAGCCGGCAGAACTCGTCGATACAGCGCGTGTCCATCTGGGCATTGTAATTTATTCCGGGAGAGGAAGAAAAACGCTTTTCCTGTATGGCGCGTGCGGCCACTACGCGTTTGCGTATTTCGCGCGAAGGCTCGCCGCGGCGCTCTTCGGACAGTTGGTCGAAGTTGACGGGTTCTACTTCTATGTGTATGTCTATGCGGTCAAGAAGCGGGCCCGATATTTTTCCCAGATAGCGTTGTATCTCGGCCGGCGACGATGAAAAAGCCTTGGACTGGTCGGCAAAACCTCCAGACGGGCTGGGGTTCATCGAGGCTATGAGCATGAAACTGGCGGGGTAGGTTACGCTTTGCCTGGCGCGGGAGATGGATACTACGCGGTCTTCGAGCGGTTGGCGCAACACTTCGAGCACTTGTTTCTGGAATTCTGGCAATTCGTCCAGAAAAAGCACGCCGTTATGTGCGAGGGATATCTCGCCCGGTTGAGGGTATTGCCCTCCGCCGACCATAGCCACGTTGGATATCGTATGGTGAGGGCTGCGGAACGGGCGCACGGTCATAAGTCCGTGTTCGGCATTCAGTTTTCCGGCGACAGAATGTATTTTGGTCGTTTCCAGCGCTTCGTCGAGAGTAAGCGGCGGCAGTATGGACGATATGCGTTTTGCAAGCATGGTTTTGCCGGCTCCGGGAGGTCCTACCATGATTATGTTGTGCCCGCCGGCAGCGGCTATCTCCAAAGCCCTTTTTATATTTTCCTGGCCTTTCACGTCGGCAAAGTCAGGGCCGCTTTCGTTTTCGTTTTCGTAGAAAATGCCGCGTATGTCGACTTTCTCGGGTTCTGGGTCGTATGTGCCTTTGAAAAAGGACGTCACTTCTTCCAGTGTGTCCATGCCGTACACTTCCAGCCCTTCGACAACGGCGGCTTCACGTGCGTTTTCTCTTGGCAGGATGATGCCCCTGAATCCGCGCTGACGTGCTTCTATGGCTATCGGCAATGCGCCGCGTATGCCTTTGAGCGAACCGTCGAGCGACAGTTCGCCCATTACCATGAACTCCGCCGCGCTGTCGTCAGGTATCTGTCCCGATGCGGCCAGTATGCCTAAGGCTATGGGAAGGTCGAAAGCCGCACCTTCCTTGCGAATGTCGGCAGGGGCCATATTGACGGTTATTTTTTTCCCCGGCCAGCGGAAACCGTTGGTCTCGAATGCGGCGTTTATGCGGTGCGAGGATTCCTTTACGGCATTGTCCGGAAGACCTACCAGATTGTAACCTACTCCTTGCGATATGTTCACCTCTATCGTTATCATCATGGCATCCACGCCGTATACCGTGCTGCCGTATGTCTTTACAAGCATGTTTTTAGAGTTTTTTCTATCTGTAAATATGTCGCTGACCGCAGCCAAAGGCTGTTTGATACTTGCGTTCCTAGTCCATTGAACCGGATTTTACAAATATAGTGCAAACAGAGAGTAAAGAGAAAAGAAAACGGAGTTTTCACTAAATACTTGCCGGTTTTGCTTTATACGGTTATTTCCACCGCATTGCCTTCGGGGTCCTCGACGGCGCTTTCGTAGTATCCGTCGCCTGTTGTCCTGGGGTATGACATGACGGAAAAGCCGTCGTTTTCAAGGAGTGAGGTAAGCTCGTCCATCGCACGGCGGCTGCCGGCGGAAAAAGCGAAATGAGCCGGCACTTTGCGATGGTCGTCGTTACGGGCGGAATGGTCCGTATGTATGCTGTGCATAAGTTCGAGACGCGTGGAGTCTGCTCCGAACGATAGGAAATACGAAGAAAAACCTTTCTTTTCGTTCGTGTATTTTTCCCCTGCCGCCCCGCCGAAGTAACGGACGTAGAAATCTTTCATGGCTTCCAAATCGGCGCACCACAAGGCTATGTGTTCTATTTTCATAATCGGGTGTTTTACCTGTATAAATGTAATGAAAAACCATGCCTGGGACTAAACCAGCATTGTACAAATATACGGTAAGACGTGGTGCGGACAAAACTTGTTCGTGTTTTCCCGAACGGCATCCGGTATTCACTGTGCGCGTGTTTTTCCGCGCGTTATGTTTTTTATTTGGTGCGCCGTGGTATTTTAGCCGTAAAAAATTCCCCGAAAAATTAAAAGTTAGTAATTTTGTCGTTTGAATAAAAGTATCAAACGGACAAAAGGTTATGTTACAGACAAGTTTTATCCGCCAGAACAAGGAGCTGGTGCTCGAAGGGCTGGCAAAAAGGAATTTCAAGGATGCTGAGCAAATGATAGAGAAAGTGCTTCTGTTGGACGATACCCGCAAGGCTACGCAGAACACTTTGGACAACAATCTGGCAGAGCTCAACTCGCTGGCCAAGGAGATAGGAGACATGTTCAAGTCCGGCCGCGCGGGAGAAGCTGCGCCGCTGAAGGAGAAAACGGCAGCGCTCAAGGCTCAGTCGAAGGAACTCGAAGAAAGGCTCTCGGCTACTGAAAAAGAACTTCAGGACTTGCTGTACCTCATACCTAACGTGCCTTACAAACTGGTGGTACAGGGGTTCGGCGCGGAAGACAATCAGGAAGTGTTTGCCGAAGGTGCCGTTCCCGAACTCTTCGAAGGAGCCATGCCTCACTGGGAATTGGCCGAGAAATACGATATAATCGACTTTAAACTCGGTGTGAAGATAACCGGAGCAGGCTTCCCCGTGTACAAGGGAAAAGGCGCGCGGCTTCAGCGGGCTCTGATAAACTTTTTCCTGGACCGCAACACTGCCGCCGGATATACCGAGATAGAGCCTCCGCATATGGTAAACGAGGCTTCGGGTTACGGTACGGGCCAGTTGCCCGACAAGGAAGGCCAGATGTATCACAACCAGGTGGACAACCTTTACATGATACCTACGGCGGAAGTACCCGTGACCAATATTTTCCGCGACGTGATAGTGGACGGCGCCAGCCTCCCTATAAAATGCACGGCATATACGCCATGTTTCCGCCGCGAAGCAGGTTCTTACGGCAAGGACGTGCGCGGGCTTAACCGTCTGCACCAGTTCGACAAGGTGGAAATCGTGCGGGTGGAACGCCAGGAGGATTCTTATGCCGCATTGGACCAGATGCTTGAACATGTGAAAGGCTTGTTGCGCGATCTCGAACTGCCGTATCATATCCTCCGTCTGTGCGGAGGCGATATGGGCTTTACCTCGGCGATGACTTACGATTTCGAGGTGTTCTCAGCAGCACAGAAACGCTGGCTCGAGGTAAGTTCCGTGTCGAACTTCGAGACTTTTCAGGCAAACAGGCTCAAGCTCCGCTACAAGGATGCCGACGGCAACCGTGTGCTTGCGCATACCCTGAACGGTTCTTCTCTTGCGCTTCCGCGTATCGTTGCGGCGCTTTTGGAAAATCACCAGACCTCGCAGGGCATACGTATACCGAAGGCCCTTCAGGCGTATACAGGTTTCGATATTATAGATTAACAGTTATACTCAGATAACTTAAGGCGGCCCCAAAGGGGCCGCCTTTTTCATGTCCGGGAGGGGAAATAGTGTTAATTATGTGTGTCCGGTTATTTTTTGCATAAAAACAATTTTTAAGTGAATTTAAGGTTAAAAATTGAGGCTTAGTTTTTTTAGCGCATACCCGGTTGTTTATTTTTTATTAATGCGGTTGCGGTGGCCCTGTCCGCCCGTTTTAAAACGGCGGTATAATGGGGTGAGATGGCATTGATGATTTGCTTTTGTCGCTTTGGCTGCGTATATTTGTATCGTTAGAAAAAGATAAGGTAAAAGATAAAGTATATATTAGTTAGTAGTAGTTTCATAGTTGTAGTTTTTTAGTATAGGTTAGTTTTAGGACTTGGCAAATTTATTTGTCAAGTTCTTTTTTTATGGGCATGTCACATGATTGTGGCAAAGTGCCGTGATAAAGCGGGAAATTTACCCTATGATATTCTTGTACGGCGGAAAATGAAGGCATATTGCAGTATGGATGGGATGCGAATATCCCGATTGTTTCAGGTATGTGCCGCGGATTGCGTCAGGAAAATATCTTTTCCAGATATGGCGTTATAGCGATGTAGAGATACCATACGATAAGGGCGAACTTGAAGCCTACGGACATGAAAAAGCCGAGCAGTGAGCCTGCCGCACCGCCTATCGCTTTGGGAATGTTGCCGCCTTCGGCCATCAGTTCACCGGCGAATGCGCCTATTATCGGGAATACTATTATGGCTAAAAAACCAGGGAAGAGCAGGGTGAACGGTGTGAAAGCCCAAACGGTGGCTATTATCAGCCCTGCGGTGGCCCCGTTGACTCCTTTTTTCGTGCCGCCGAATACTTTTACGCCCCAAAGCGGCAGCAGTATGTCCAGCGCTTTTACGCCTATGGCGGCAAGAGTGACCCATAGCATCGTATTGCCGGACACGGCGTCGTCACTGACCAGATACAGTATCAGTATTCCCACCCATCCTACGGTAATGCTCGGCAAAACCGGGATGAACGCCCCCAGAAGGGCTATTATCAGCAGTGCGAGGACTATTATTATCCAGATAGTTTCCATGGTAAATAAAGGAAGTCCGTATGTAAACGGACTTCAAATATACTGAAAAAAATCTATGTCAAAACACACACCGGTCGTTTACCCGGCAGATTTTCGGTATGTGCGCACCGCAAGGACGTTTGCCAGCACGGCAAAACCGCATATCACTGCAAACTGGGGGAGTACGTCGTAAAACGAACTGCCCTTGAGGAATACCATACGCATCACTTCTATGAAATACCTCACCGGGTTCAGGTAAGTTATGTACTGCGCCCACCGGGGCATGCTGCTGATAGGGGTGAAAAGTCCGCTTAGCAACAGGAATATCATTATGAAGAACATGGCTGTGAACATGGCTTGTTGCGTAGTGGCGGCTCCGTTTGAAAGCAGTAACCCTAGGCCGGTGAACGCCAGTATGTAAACTGCTGCGAAGGCGTATATCACCGCAAAACTTCCCGCAGGATATATGCCGTACACGATGTACGAGGCGGCTATGCCTATCGTCAGCACTATGAATCCTATTATCCAGAACGGGATGAGTTTGGACAGTATGAACATGGATTTCGATACTGGCGACACATTCATTTGTTCTATCGTGCCGTTTTCCTTTTCGCCTACGATATTCAGTGCGGATACTACCGAACATATTATCGTGAGCAGGAATACCAGTATGCCGGGGACCATGTAGTTCTTGTAGCTCAGGTGCGGGTTGTAAAGGAAGGACGTTTCGGTACGTATTCCAGCCTGTCTGATGCCGGATACGGAGGGCGGGTTCAGGCTTTCGGAAAAATCGTTCAGTATGGATGCCATGTACGATGACGCCAATCCGCCTTTCGAGCCGTTGACGGCGTTTACCGATACCATGACCGTAGCGGCGTTTTCCGTTTTGAGGTCTTTTTCAAAACCTTGCGGTATTTCGAGTATAAGGTCGCTGCGGTTGGATTCGATATCGGACATTGCCTTGCCATAGTCCGCATCGGAGCCTGTTATGCGGAAATATCCCGACGATGTGATTTTCTCGGCCAGTTTTTGCGAAAGTACGGAACGGTCGCGGTCAACCAGGCTGACGTTTATATTCTTCATCTCGAAATTGGCGGCCAGAGGCAGTATCAGTAGTTGGACAATGGGCAGCACGATGATGATTTTCGGCATGAACTTGTCCCGCATTATCAGCTTGAATTCTTTCTCAAGGAGGAATCTAAGTGTTTTCATGTTCTTTTTTAGCATCATTCCAGCCGGTTTTTGAATTTCATTACGCTCACGATAAGAAGTACTGCGGCCATTGCGCCAAGTACGGAGATTTCAAGCGATATCGCCCTGAAGCCAAGTCCTTTTATCATAACATCGCGCACGGCCGTGATGAACCATTTGGCAGGTACGATATTCGAAAGCCATTGCAGTACGGCCGGCATGTTCTCTACCGGGAATACCATGCCGGAGAGGAGCATCACGGGGAGCATCAGCCCGATGCCTGACATCATCATTGCCGAACCCTGGTTGTCGGCCACCGACGAAATGAGCAGGCCCAGCGCGAGCGATACCAGTGCGAAGAGCGTGGCCAGAAAAAAGACCAGCCATACGCTTCCCCTTATAGGTACTCCGAGCAGATACCGCGAGAGAAGCAGTATAGTAACTACGTTTACCATCGAGAGCGCCAGGTACGGGACGGCTTTTGCCACGACTATGTAAACGGGTTTCAGCGGCGATACGAGGAGCACTTCCATCGAGCCCTTTTCCTTTTCCCTCACGATGCCTATGGAAGTCATCATGGCGCATAACAAAAGCAGTATGAGTCCCATCACTCCAGGCACGAAGTTGTACGCCCCTTTCATTTGCGGATTGTACAGCAACGACAGTTCTGTTTTGACCGCGACAGGTGCCGCGTCGGATTGCGGCTGCGGGTATGCCTGCGCCAGGGCGAAAGCAACAGTGGATTTTATGTACGCAGAGAGCGAGGATGCTTCGTTCGGGTCGGAAGCGTCGGAGAGAATGTTTATCTGCGGGTTTTGCCCGCGTGCTATGTCGGCTTCCAATCCGACGGGAAATACTACCGCCATCTTTATTCTGCCGGAGAGGAAATCGCTTTGTATTTTACTCTCGTCGTTGTACAGGTATTTTATGTCGAAATATTCGCTGGCCGATATATGGCGTATTATCTCGCGCGAGGCGCCGTCGTGCGAGTAATCGACTACCGCGATCGGGGCTTCTCTTATTTCGTTGGTTATGGCGTAACCGAAGAGTATTATCAGTATCACCGGCATGGCTATTATCATGGCCATAGTGCGGCGGTCGCGTATTATGTGCAGCAGTTCTTTTTTTACGAACGGAATGAATTGTCCCATTTGTCCTATTCTTTTTTTTTGTTTGTACGCGGGTCTGGTCCTGTCAGTCGCCTTTTCTTTTGGCCGAACGTACCATGGCGTGGAACACTCCGGCCATATCCTGCGCGCCTGAATTTTCTTTCAGTTCGGCAGGCGTGCCGATGGCCTTTATCCGCCCGTCCACCATTACCGATACACGGTCGCAGTATTCGGCCTCGTCCATGTAGTGCGTGGTAGCGAATACGGTTATCCCGCTGCGCGCGGCACGGTATATCATTTCCCAGAAACGGCGGCGGGTGGCGGGGTCGACACCGCCGGTAGGTTCGTCCAGAAACACTATTTGCGGACGGTGCAGCGTTGCTGTGGAAAATGCGAGTTTCTGTTTCCATCCCAATGGCAGCTCCTCTACCGGCGTGTCTTTTTCCCCGAGCATGTCGAGTTCTTCGAGGATAGCATCAGTTTTTTCCTTCAACAGCCCACCCGAAAGACCGTATATTCCGCCGAACAATCGTATGTTTTCCCATACTTTCAGTTTCGGGTAAAGCGAGAATTTCTGGCTCATGTATCCGATGTTCCGTTTTATGTCGTCGCGTTGGGTGTAGATGTCGTATCCGGCTACCGTTCCTGTGCCGGAGGTGGGGCGTAGCAGTCCGCACAGCATCCGCATGGCAGTAGTCTTTCCGGCTCCGTTGGCTCCCAGAAATCCGAATATTTCTCCTGGTTTCACCTCGAAAGTGATGCCGTCCACGGCGGCAAAATTGCCGAAACGTTTGGTAAGCCCCGTGACGCGTATCGAGGCGGTATCGTTGTCATTCATTTCTCAGGTTGTTCATAGTTTCCATAAAACAGTCCTCGAGCGTAGGCGTGCCGGCCTCTATCCGTATGCCGGTGTGCCCTTTCCTGCGCAGGTATACCTCCAGCGAGTCCTGGGATACGGCAGCCTCCGGTTCAAGGGTTACGTGCTGCCAGCTGCCGAACGAGAAACATGTCCTTATATGAGGCAATGCCCGCAGGTCGGTAAGCAACCGGTACATGTCCGATGTCCGTACTTTCCACAGGGCGGGACGGAAAGAGGCCACGATGTTTCCTGGCGTGTCTTCGGACAATATCCGCCCGTTGTCGATAAAGGCTACGGTGTCGCACATTGCGGCTTCGTCCATATAAGGAGTTGATACGAGTATGCTTATCCCGGATTCTTTGAGCCGCGAGAGCATCTGCCAGAATTCCTGTCTCGATACCGGGTCCACCCCGGTGGTCGGCTCGTCCAGAAGGAGCGCTTCAGGTTTGTGCACAAGTGCGCAGCACAGCGCCAGTTTTTGCTTCATGCCTCCGGAAAGCGCGCCTGCGGCGCGCGTTTTAAACGGCTCCAGCTGGGAATATATATCGCGTATCGTGTCGTAATTGGTTTTCACTGTAGTTTTGAATACGCTGGCGAAAAAACCGAGGTTTTCTTCTACCGTGAGGTCTTCGTAGAGCGAAAAACGCGACGGCATGTAACCTATCCTGCGGCGTATTTCCCGGTAACCGCCTACAGTGTCCATGCCGAGGATTTGGGCCGAACCTTCCGATGGGAGAAGCAGTGTGGCCAGTATCCGGAACATGGTGGTTTTGCCGGCGCCGTCAGGGCCTATCAGACCGTACAAGGCTCCGCGCGGCACTTCGAGGGATACCTTGTGCAATGCCTCTATGCTGCCTTTGCCCGTGCGGTAGGACTTGGACAAAAATGAGGTCTTTATGGCCGGAGTGTCGGGCTTAATGCTTCCCATCGTCGTGTTTGTCGAAAACGACTTCGCCCCATTGGCCTATTTTTATGTATCCGTCGTTGGGGGTTTCAATTTTGACGGCATATACGGTCGAGGAGCGTTCGTCACGCGTTTTGATTCCTTTGGGAGTAAATTCCGCCTTGTCCGATACCCAACTTACGCGTCCCCGGTATTCACGGCGGCCATCGGAGCCATAGTCCGAAAATACGCGTGCTGGCGATCCTACTTTTATGTACGAAAGCTGGTCGGCAGTCACGTATGCGCGCAGGTACATGGTACCGGTATCGGCTATTTTGTACAGCGCGCGTCCTGGCGATGCCAGCTCGCCCTGTTGGGCGTATTTTACCAGTACCGTTCCGCGGACTGGATTTTCAATACGGCATCGGCGTATCTGGTCTTTTGTTTGCAGTATCTGGTATTCTGTGCTTTTTGCGTTTGCTTCGGCTGCGGCGTTGCTTTTTGTCAGTGTGGAAAGTTGGGCCGAGAGCTGTTTTTGAAGAACGCGCGAATTCGATGCCAGATCGTCGAGTTGTTTGCTGTTTGCTGCCTGCGCTTCGATAAGGCGGCGTGTGCGCGCCACTTCGTTTTCATTGTGAGCGATCTGTTCCCTGGTGGCGGCTATCTGTAATCCGATGTCGGCCCGTGAGGCGCGGATGGCCTCCAATGTGCTTTCGAGCTGCATTTTCTTCAGGTAAAGCTGTACTGTGTCTATTTCTGCGGCCAAGGCCCCCTTTTCCAGTATGCGGCCCTCTTCGGCATGGATGCTTTCTATCCGGCCGGATACTTCGGACGAGACTGTTACTTCCGTGGCTTCGAACGAGCCGGTGGCGTCCCAATCGCCTTCGTCCCCGGAACATGCCCACAGGACAGGTAGGATTAACAGGAACGGGACAGATATGTTTGCTGCTGTTTTTTTCATTTTGTTATATGGGGTTTATGCGTTTTTGTCAATTGTTGGTGGTGTATTTGTAGTCGTAAACGGCGCGGATGAGGTTTATACGGTGGGCATTGAACGATTGGCGGGCCATGTCCTCGGCATTTATCTCGCGGATGAGGTCGGTCACGCTTATCACTCCGTTTTCAAAGCGTTTTTCGGCCGCGCGGCGTATGGACGCGCGCAGGGAAATGATACGGTTGTCGGTTTCGAGCAGCGTTTCGTATTTGTTTATCTCCTGCATCTGTGAACTCATCTGTACCGATAGGTTTTGCAGGAAAGTATCGCGGTCGGCCTGTATTCCCATGCGCTGTGCGTCTATCTTGCGCCGGTTGTTGCCAAGGGTGTAAAATCCGCTTATGTCCCATTTGAGCCTTACCCCGGCTATGGCGAACGCCGAAAAATCGTTATCCAGCATATTGAGTCCCGGACGGCCGTAACCTCCCTGTGCGAAAAGGCTCAGACGTGGTTTTACCGCCGATGAAGCCGCTTTGTAACGCGTGTCGAGCAGCCGTTCCTGAGCGCCGTACATCTGAAGTTCCGTGCGGCGCACTTCTCCCGATAGTTTGAGCGCGGACGATTCGGGTATTTCAAATGCAGTGCTTTCGTCAATCTGCATACCGGTCATGATGCCGAGCATTGATATGTATGCTTTTATGGAGGATTTTATCTCGTCTTCCCTTTGCCGTGCGGAGATGAGTTCCACGCTCATGGCATCGAGGTCCGTACGGTTGGCTGTGCCGTTTTCCATCATTGCCTCTATACGGCGGACGTTTTCCGCGAGATCTTTCTGCAAGGTGGCGTTTTGGGCGAGCATTTCTTTTTGCAGCAGTATCCCGAAATACATCTGGTTCACGCGCGAGCGTATCTCGTAAAGTTGTGTTTCCAACTGGAGGGCCGATACTTCGGCCTCGCCGCGGACGGTCTTTTTTTGCGCATGTGTGATACCGCCGTCCCATATGTTCTGCGATATATCTGCCGTTATCTGGTACTGGTCACGGCTTAGCGAAGGGGTGTCTATGCCCGGTACGTCGAACGGCAGGGTGGTGACGTCGGACTGATATGCTGCTTTTCCCGATATGCTCACCTGCGGTATGTTGGCGCGCGAGGCGTTGGACAGGTCGTAGTTCCTTGTCAGTTCTATAAGCCCTTTGCGGCGTATTGCCGGATAGTTTTCACGGGCGCGGGCATAACATTCGTCTATGGTGACGGTCTTTGCGGTATCGGTGTCACCGGCCCGGCAGAATGCCCCCGAGGCCGGGAATGCGGCGGTTGCCATTGCTGCGAGTATTAACGTTTGCTTTTTCATGTCGTATTTATTATCGGGTTTATTCCGGTTTCAAAAGGTTCCTCAGTATTCCCATAGTCAGTTCCCGGCGTCCTTTGTAGTATTCGATGAATTTCTCAGGGTCGTCGTCGAAGAAAAGACAAGTGAGGAGTTCTTTGGCTATCATCGGGAAAGCTATACTGCCGATCATTGTGGTGGTTATGTCGGCCGCCGGTATACGTTTCAGATTGCCCTGTTCCATTTCCTTTTCCATCTGCCGCATCAGTTTTCCGGGTACGTCGTAGGGTTGGAGGCGGGAAAGCACTATGTCAAGCACGTGATGCGGATCGCGGTGTATTTCCCTGGCTAAAAATACGGGAAGGTTTGGCTTTTGCAGCAACAGGTCTATGTATCGTGTTATTATCCGGTCTATCTTGTCCAGAAACGGCTCGTCCGATCCTGCGATATCTACCAGTTGGGGGAGTATCATGGTTATTATCTCCTCGAATATAGCCTCGAACAGGCGTTCTTTGTTCCGGAAGTAGTAATTGACCGACGTGCGGCTCATGCCTGCCAGCAGTGCTATGTCGCCCATCGTGGCGCTGTCGTAGCCTTTGCGTATGAATACTTCCCGCGCGGCATCCAGTATGCGGTGCTCTATGTCCGAATACTCGTGCAGGTTGCTTTCGCGTGATTTTGAGGCTTGTTTTTCGTTTGACATATGTGATTGACTTTGTTGTTTGACGTGCTTGTCAAATGTACGGGTGTTTCAAATAAAAATCCAAACGTTTTACCGATTTTTTTCAGAATGTTTTTAATTGGGTTATATTTTGACGATATATGATGCTCCTCGGTAAACCTATAAAAATCATTCGGCTTTTTTCGGTTTCCTCTCGGCTTTCATTATATTTGCCTGAATACAAAAACGCAAAAAACATGTCTGGCAATCATAACCATGCGCATCTTTCCGTCGAAAATACAGGCAGGGCTTTCGTACTCGGCATAGCTCTGAATATCGTTTTCGTGGCGGTCGAGGCGGGAGCGGGGGTATACCTTGGTTCTCTAGCGCTTCTTTCTGATGCCGGTCACAACCTTAGCGACGTGGTGTCACTGGTGCTGGCTCTTCTGGCTTTCCGTATGATGATGATAAAACCGTCGAGAAAATACACCTACGGTTACAAAAAAATGACGGTACTCGTTTCATTGGTAAACGGCATGCTGTTGGTGGGAGCGGTGGCGGTGATACTGTGGCAGAGTGTGGAAAAACTGATGACCCCACAGCCAGTAGAGGGCGGTGTAGTGGCCTGGGTCGCAGGCGTGGGCATAGTGGTAAATGCTTTCACTGCGTTCCTGTTCTTCAAAGGCAAGGATAAGGATCTGAACGTGAAAGGGGCTTATCTGCATATGGCTGCGGATACGTTGGTGTCCGTGGGGGTGCTGGCGGGAGGCATCGTAATAAAATATACCGGCTGGTACGTGATAGATCCGGTAATCGGTATCGTTGTAGCGGCGGTGATACTATTTTCGACATGGGGACTGTTGCGCGACAGCGCCGTGCTGGCATTGGACGGCGTCCCGCGCGGATTGGATGTGAAAGCCGTGAAAGAGGCTATACTCGGTCAAAAAGGCGTCAAGGGAGTGCATCATATGCACGTATGGGCGCTTAGCACTACTCAGAATGCTCTTACTGCCCATATAGTGGTGGGCGGTTATGACGATGAAAAACGCGTGAAAGACCAAGTCAAGCATGTCCTTCACGATATGGGCATAGACCATGCGACACTGGAACTGGAGGTAGGGTGCGAGGATTGTCCTCAGGCTAAAGACGATATTTACGATTGACATCCCTGCCATAGGCCGTTCGGTACTACTTGATGTAATAAGGCGGGTGGTAATAAATAAACGGCAAGCCTGCCGGGTGACCCCGATTGGACAGATATTAGCAACTGGCGGGCAATATCGAACGGGCTCTGTCCGCGAACGGTTGCGGTATACTCATGTACATTGGTTTTGCTCGGGACTTACGAACTAAAACGTAGCATTGTAGTGTTACGCTGCATGCGTTGGAAGTATCATATAATTATATTGAAAAAGTAAACTTATGAAAAAAGTAGTTATTTCCTTGTTATTCTGCATTGTTGTGTTAGTTATGACTTCTTGTACATTCTCTAACGAGGAGAAAGCTGAAAAATTGGTTAAAGATGTGCTTAAATATTATCTCTATCATCCAGATTCTTATGAACCGGTATCAACAAGAGTTGATAGTATGTTTATTGATGTAACTAC
>CDZK01008916.1_pt1 | contig 27663 bp, 37 predicted proteins | sample 557401 | NCBI WGS metagenome assembly CDZK01 (sample SAMEA3182108, study PRJEB8094) | gut metagenome | biome: human; feature: gut; material: Stool; isolation source: human stools | place: Canada | collected 2013-04-25 | reverse complement strand
TCACAGCATGAAGCGTTATAAGGATTGCTCTTTCACCTTTGCCGCCATCTTGACGATCAGCGCCCGGACGCTGGCGTCCGTGTACTCCAGAGCTTTCCACCGGTCGGGGCTGTCAATCACGCCGGCAGCTGTCAGAGCGTCCACAGCAGCCTCCAGCTCCGTATCCTTGTCCTGGGATGCCTCTCCACCACAGAGGGCCAGGAACGCCTCCCAGCCGCCCGCTGTGGCCCGGATGGTCGTGGGGCAGTCCTTCCCGTTCCAGTGGTTGTGCTGCACCACGTTGGCCAGGGGGATGCCGTGCCGCTGCATCAGCAGCCGCACCAGCGCCGCCGCGTTGGCCTTGGCCTGGGCAAAATCCCCGTCCGCGTTGATGCAGATCTCAATGCCGATGCTCTTGGCGTTACCCGGACCGCTGCCGCCGTCCCCGGCGTGGTAGCCCCGCTCCCCATCCGGCAGGTGCTGGTAAATGGAGTGGTCATCCACCGTGTAGTGGTAGGAGATCTTCTTCCCCGCTGCGTCATCGCTCTTGAGCCAGCTGGCATGAGCCGCCGCATTGGCGCCCGTGGCATAGTTGCCGGTCTCGTGGATGGTGATGTAGGTGTCCGGATTGCTGCCGCCCGGGCGGTTGGCTCTGCCTTGGGGAATCAGGTCCTGGATGATGGCCAAGCCGTTGTCCGTCACGCCCGTCTGGATGCCCTCTGCTGGCTCCAGATAGGCCATGGACACCCAACCCTTGTCCGTCTGTCCCCAGCCGTCCTGGACGGCCCGGATGGTCACCACGGCGCCGTAGGCGTAGCCGCCCACCTTGTCGTACTCCGTACCGGGGCCGCTGCGGATATTGAGGCCGCTTTCCGCCGTTACCATATAGTCCCCAGTGGTGTCAGAATCGGACACATCTGCCGCCAGGTGCACGACGATGTAGAACGGGATCACCCGATCACCATCGCAGACGAAGCCCGCCCCGCTCCGGTCACGGTAGCACACAGAGCCGCCGCCGTCCAGCATAATGGCCGCATCCCAGCCGGCAGCCTCCAGCACATCCCGCAGCTTCTCCGGCGTGTAGGCCGTCTCCGTGACCATGTAGGCAAAGCGTCCCTCCTTACTGCCGATGGCCTGCCGGGGCCGTGCGCCGCCCATGTCCGTCTGGTAATGGAGGGCCTCCACCGGCTCCCCGGCCACGATCAGATGGACACACTCGATGTGGTTGTCCTTGTCGCTGGGCAGCAGTTCGCAGCCGTAGTCCTGGGCGTCGCTGCTCCAGGCCATGCCCCATGCCTGGTAGTTCGGGGCGCAGTAGGTGACGCCGTCGCCCTTCAGGTGACAGCAGGCCTGCAGGTTGCTCAAAAAGATGGGGCCGCCGAAGATAAAGCTGCCGCCGGTCTCCGCCAGGATCTTGTCCAGGTCCCGCTCCGTGTAGCCCTTGGTATTGTGATAGATCTGGATCCGCCGGATCTCCGCCAGCGGATATGTCGCCGCAAATTGCATAAAATCTCTCCTTACTGAAACGCCGGAGGCACAGGAGCCTCCGGCGTTTTCAATTCTTCAGTTGCTGGTCCCGCCCAGCTGTTTGGCGGCCTGGTTGATACCGGTGGCCGCGAGGCCGGACACGATGCCCACCGCCGCAGCGGTGATGTAGTCGCCGGCCGGGAAATCCGGCATGATGAACATGGCCAGGATGCCCAGAGCGCAGCCGCAGACGCCGCAGATGATGGGGATCCACTTGTTATCCAGGCCGGACGCCTTGACGCCCTGCCCGATTAGCAGGCAGATGACGGTGATCGCCGCCACGCCGGTAATGCCCAGGGAGGAAATGTCCATGCCTTACGCCTCCTCATCGTCCTGGGCGGTATCCAGCAGGCCCTCGAACGTCTCCCAGTCCTCTTCCCGGTACGCCTCGCACAGGCTCTCGTAGTGCTGATCCAGCGCCCGGTGGAAGGCGGCGATGAAGGCGGTCTGCTCCCGATCCGGCATGCCGTTCCAGCGCTCCTGCAGCGCAGCCCAGTCCACACCGGGCACATCGACCTCCACGGCCTTGCCGGCCCGGACATTGGAGAGGAACAGGTCCAGTCCGACGCCCACGCCGGAACCGCTGTCCCGGCCATTTTTCCGGCTCTCCGCCGCCAGTTCCCAGATTACTTTGCCGAAGTCCTTGATTTTCATTTCCATATGTCTGCTCCTTTTCCGCATTTGTGAATATGTACAGCCGCCCCCGGCGGCAGGGATCACCATCAGATCTTGCTGAAATTCCGGGCCGCCTCGTCCCGGACAAAGTCGACGTACGCCTCTTTGGCGCTGTCCGCCGCCGTCATGGCTTCCTCTACGTCACCGTTGGTGTGCAATCCGGCTAACTTCTTGGCCGTGGTCAGCGAGAGCGAGCAAGTCGCGTACATCAGCTCCATGGCAAGCCGGCTCTCCTTCTCCCGGCGCTGCGCCCGGGCCTCTGTCCGCTTGGTGCTGATTCTTGCCCGCCGCTCCGCCAGCGCCGAAAAAATAGCCGCCGCTCCCGCGATCAGTGCGCAGAGCACTTCCGTATTCATGGGTCTCTCCTCCTCAAATCAATCGGTAATGCGGCCGTCGGCCGCCCGTTACGGCCCATCTGAGCCAGTCAAACATGGGGATAAATATCAGACACAAGCCCCACCACACCAGGAAAAACTGGGGGCAGATCTGGCCCAGGATATTTCCCCACATGTGGCTGTAATCCCAGATCCCCAGGCCCAGCCAGACGTTCAGTATCAGCCCTGCCGCAAACTCCGCAGCCGTTGCCAGAACGGCACAGACCAGGGCCTGCCAGATAAGCGGCACCTCCCAGGGCAGCTGCTCGCCGCACCGCTCCACCGGGACCGTCAGCAGCATGGCCAGCACCAGCATGGTCCAGGAGATCCGCTCTGGCTCGTGAGTTGCGCTTTTGAACGCCACCTCCAGGAGAAAATACACCGTCCCTCCCCAGCTCCAGAGGAGCATGGAGAGGACCCTCTGCCCCGCCCGACTCATGCGGACACCTCTTTCACTCTGTCATAATTCACCTCAATGGCGTCCAGTTCTTTCTGTGTGGTAGCGTTTTTCATAGCAACTTCTTGTGTCTGCTGGTAGCTCACCAGCGCTGTCACGCGGGCATCAATGGCAAAGGCCAGCGCCGCAAGGTCTTGGAGCGTCCAGGTCTTGCACACCTCGCCGGTGCTGTTCCAGGTGAGGTTATAGTCCGTGGAAAGCCTCTGGGCCATGGTGGCCGCCATGATCTTGCTGGTAAGCTGCTGTTGCTTTTCGGCGGTGATGGAGTAGAATTCCCCGTCAGTCCATTGCAGTGGGTGGGCGGACAGATACGCCGCCAAATCCGCTTTGCTCTGAGCAATACGTGTCGCTTTTTGCTCCGCCAATGGAATAGTACTATCCCCAATCCACAGCTGATCAGGTAGTACAATCCCTCCAAGACTGGCAGGGTCTTCATTGTCTGCTGCAGAAATTACATTGACAATTTGATCTCCATTCAAAATCGCAATTTGCACAGCTTTTCACCACCTTATTCTGGCAATTCCATCCGCTCCATTCCCGGACGTTACCTTCATGCTTGAACTAGCCGCATTAACTCGAATGGATGTAAGAATCGGCCCCCCGCCAGATCCTTTGCTCGTGGCATCTCTGCCTGTAGCAATCTCACTGGATACAATTATTCCATCACCCGAGCCCGTTCCCCCATTTGATGTACTTTGTTTATCAAACGAACCTTGTACGGAACTTTCCTTATACCCGTAGGCTGCACCAGCGCCGCTACAATAAAGCTCGCCGCTGGACTCGCCAAATGCTTTTGTAGTTGAACCTTGACCAGGTATACCGTTTGTTCCTCCATTAGTTGCAGTACCAGAGTTAACGAGTCCGCTATCACTTCCACCAGAAGCACTTGTAATGCTGCTGGTACTTGTTCTGACATTACCGCCATTTCCACCATCTGCTTCCAGAAGAACAACCCCAGAAACGGATATAGATGTTTTCCCACCGGATAGCCCACTAACATTTTCAGAATCTATGGTAGCTGATACAGCTTTTCCGCCAGCCCCAACACTTATATCCAGTATTTTCCCAGCCAAGTTCTGCTTCAACAGGGTTTTCGTTTTTCCGCCGGCTCCACCCGTTACGCAGGTTTTTTCACCACTGCCGGCAGCACCTGACCCACCAGCGCCAGCAACAAAAATATCCAAAAGGGTTATCTGTTTTGGTATTGCAACTTTACTAGATACCGTAATGATTTTATTCCCAGTAGCTTTCAGTTCAGCTGCAATTGTTACCTTTTTGAAAGTCCCAGCCTCAACAGTGACAGAATATTCGCTTTTTGAAGCTACATAAAAATCCGAGTCAATACGAACAGTACAAGTTTGCGGTTCAACAGGAACAAAAATTTGCCCATTTTCACTTGTATAATAAAGTTCCGTTTTCCGGCCTCCAAGGGTAGTCTCAATTTCAATCGGCATTGATACTGGATCTCCGTCGGAGTTTGTGGTGTAGATGGACAGGATACCCTTTCCAGTAGGCATAAGTCCTGTCAACAACTTAAATGCATCGTTGGGTACCCGAATACCATCTCCATATAAAGTAGCAGTATCATCAGCGAAAAGGTTTGCCTTGTTCAAAAAGTCCGGAATTTGTGACCAGCCTTCTTCATAAAACAAAATGTCTACAGGAACCGTTCCAGCTGCAAGAGCCTCCAAAAAACTCTCATATGTAGGATACAGTTCTTTGATATTGGACACAGACCGAATCCGGCGACTGGTACCGTCTCCTTTAATGATTCCATCAATCATAAGTAGTCTCCTCCACAAGTCGCCAGCCCGCAGGCCACAAACGTAGCAGCCATACGGTTCAAGGTTTCATTGATATTTACGAGAATCTGCTCGATGGCATTTGCGTCAGACCAAGTGAGCAAATCCATGTCTACTGGAGTCTGAGGAACATATTCCCTTAATGTCAAAATACTGCGCAGTATTTTCACATTAACACGGTATGCCTCCAACTGCCCGGATCTGATGTCCTCCTCATTTTCCGCCCAAACAGTAGATGAAGTCCCATCCAAGTGTGAGATTATAACTGGCACATATCCAGTCAAATACCCCAAGTCAGCAAAGCGCCTATCCAAGTCCTCCATAGCTTCGGTCACTCGGTTGAGTGCCCGGAAGTCATAACTGCCCCGCAGTTCATCAGCACCTACGTCAGTTTCTGAGCGGTCCGTAATCAGCGTAGTATAATCAAAACCCATAGATCCTCCCGTGTCCGATTCTGACACCTAGTCTGCCTTATCCCACCAGATCACAATCACGCCGCTGGCCCCAGGCTTTCCTAAAGTCCCTTTCCCCGGTTCGCAGTCCACAACCAGATGGCTACCGTTGGGTTTTCCATCCGGTCCGTAAGTGGTTTCCCGGTGGCGTTCTCCTTTATTTCCCCCCAAGCCTTTGGCGCCACCGTCTCCGCTGCCTGCAAGGGGCGTGGAAACTCCGGTACGCCCATATGCATCACCGCTGGCCACATCCGTATAAGCCGGACTGTATCGCTTTCCCTGGGCGCTGGAATACTGACCAAATGTAGTTTCACCGCCCTCCTGACCCAGCCCGCCTCCAGTGCCAATACCGGCAACAAACGTCTGCTGCGGGTTAATCTCGATCGTGCCAGACCAGACCTTACCGCCAGCTCCATCTGCGCCATCCTCGCCAGCAGCGTCCCAGTCTCCGTCCGTGCCGCTGGTTCCTCCGCTTCCACCCTGCACGAGAAGCACTCGCAAGCGGTTATTCTTTACGTTGGCCGGAGCAGTCCAAGAGCCGGAAGCCGTAATAACAGCACGCTCCTGATACAAAAAGGCTCCGTCCGCCTGCAGCAGAACCGACTGACACCCCTGCAGGACGCCATCGGTAAAAGAAAAGGTCTGAGACATCAGACGGCCTGTGGTGGCAGAAGATTCATCCAGGTCCACCGTATCCACATCCCCGATCTCGCTGGACGGGTCTCCCCTGCCTGTGGTTTCCAGTTGGTTTCCGCCGTAGGTGGACAAGATCTGGCGTGCGGCCGTCAACGCAGCCTCCTGTGTCCGGATAAATGGATTCTGTACAGTGACGGTGTTGCCGCTGGCGGTGGAACCGCCGCTGACCACCAATTGCGTGTTGCTGCCGTCGTTGAGGATAAATATCAGTGCAGCCAGATCGCTGTTTGCCCGCAGGACCGGATAGCTCTGCAGATTATCCAGCGTCAGATGATTGCCTTGATTCCAGTACGGCTCTACCGCCAGGTATCCGGTGGAGTTGTCTGCCCGGGCCCAGGTGCCAGTGGCCATGCAGATAAACCTCAGCAAATCGCCGCAGTTGAGATTTGAGATGTCATCCGACGCCTGCAGCGCCAATGGGAGATCCTGATAATCCGGATCCACAACATAGCGGTTTGCAAAGTTTGGCCCCAGCTGCGCAGCCAGAGACGCGACCCATCCGCCCAGGGTGGTGGGCATCTGGTCCGGGGGAATATATGTACGGCTGCAAAGCAAGCCAATAATATCCACAAGATCCCACTGCATGCTCAACCCGTTGTCTCCGGTGCGCCACCCGCCGTTGGCCTGATAGAAAACACCCAGAGGCTGATACGACGCTGTGCCGTCCGCCAGCTGAACACCAATAGAAATAGCGATGCCCTGACGCTCCTCAATGCTCTTGAAGATTCCCTGCTTATTGCGGGGTTCAAAACGCCGGTCCTGATTGTCCATAGATAACGTACAGGTACCATAGGGCATTGCCAGGCAGGAAAAGTTTGCCTGCTGGACTAGATTAAATGATGCCAGGACATCGTTATCCCATGTCTCATAGATCCCCGGCAGGATTTCTGTCACCCGCATTCGGCGGCCTGGGAGACTCCACTTCGACACAGTTACCCGGATAGCATCCGGATTGTTGACGGTAAAGCCCGTCAGCGAGATTTTAGAAGCCGTGTTGCCGGAGATGGTTTTGACATAATACGCAGTCCCCCCCTGCTTGACCTCTACGGTGAAGGTATCCGGCACACCGTCCCAGGGAGCGTCTGAAAAAAAGATGCTGCATGCCTGTAAGATGGAAACATTAGAAAAACGTTCCTCCATCCATACGGGCGGAGAGAACAAACCATCATCTCCGGAGAGTGTGTTACCCACCATCCCCATCTGACCGGTGATAACGTCATTGCTATTTGGAATCAGCCGGAAGGTCCCGTCCAACCGCCAGCGGCCTCTCTCCAGCGTGGCATACGGCGGAGCAGCTGCAAAAACCTTGTCGTGGATCTGTTCCGGCATAGAAAATGCAGCCTCTCCGCTGCTGCCCGCCGTCCCATACACAATATCTGGAGAGATGATGTCGATCACCGCCCGCAGCAGGATGCGTCTCACATCCCCTGTAATGGCTGCATGATAGGGCGCAGACCGCTCAAGCATGAGGCTTCACCTCCCGCAGCGTAAAGGCAAGATTATGCCAGATTGCTCTGCCATTGGCGGCAAAACCAAAGGACGGAGGGGTCAGACTTTCCACCTGAAATACGCCGGATGACATCGCGTCTGCATTGTCCGGCAGAAACGCTACCGGAAACGATCCACCGCCACGAAGCGTTTTTCAAGCTGGCGCCATACTGCATCGTCCAGTTGGTCATAGCCCCACTCGATCTTCCACACAAATCCACGGACTTCCTTGGTCCTCCGGCCGCTGATCATGTCCAATGTGGTGGCCAGCTCGCTGGGATAGCATCTGTAATTGTCGTTGCTGCTTTTGGGTAATGTCACCCCATCAATGATCAGCTGTGTCATCTGTCGTTGGTCACCTCCGGCATGCTCTTGGCAACCGCCCGAAAATCGTCAATCGTGCGGCGGTAAAACTCTTTTCCGTTCACATCCATCTTTAAAACAATCTGATAACTTCCCCCGGAACTGCCGTTCATCGTACCCATAGCATTCACTGCTGTTGCGGTCACCTGGCGGAGATCCTCTGTGGTAACTCCAGATCCCCGCAGCTGGGCACCGATTCCGATGGTATCCAGCACCCGCGCCTGAGACTGGGTCAGGACGCGCTCGCCCTTGTGGAGCTGCGCGATGTATCCGTCCCAAGGAACATAGTCCAGGCCCGCAGCGTGTGAACCATCCACCGTCACCCAGCCGTAAGTCCCATCGGCCTTCTGCCGCCAGACACGATTGCTGTCGGTTCCGAAGAACTTGTCCCAACCATTTTCGAGTTTAGGCCGGGTCTTTTCCCACCAGTCGCCAAGATCCTTGATGGCCTGTGTGGCCTCATCAATTTTGTTGCTTAGGAAATTGAAGCCGGCAGTCCCCAGGTCAGTCAGAGCATCCTTGATCGGACTCAGCTTTTCGCCCAGCTTTGCCTGCGCCTCCTCAAAGGCCGCCTGGGATTCATTGGCTGCCACAATGTCGTCATTTGTGTCGATCCACGCCTGGCCGGCCTCCGCCAGCCCCTGTTTAGTCAGCTCCTGCAGTACGATGTTTGCCCGTTCACTGGTGCTGTTGGCTGCCTCCAGTTTCGCGTTGAAATCATCCTCACTGGTTCCGGCCCAGTTGAGAACGTCGGCAAATGTCCCGGTCACGGTGCCGGCCTGGATGGTTTCATTGATGGATTCCGCCAATCCGTCTATGGGGATGGAATCACCATATCGTGCCCAGGCTCCGATTGCGGAGTCTGTGATCAGCATGAGATCCTGCTGACTCAGTCCGATTGCCTGAAGGTTTGCCGTGGTGGTAGCTGCTGTCTGCGTATCGCCCAGCACGGAATAGAGACGCTTGTAGGTCTGCGCCGTCTCGTCTGCCGAGTAACCGGCAGCTTTGGAAGACACCTCAAGTGTTCCCATCACTTTCCGATATTCGGCGGAGGCATCCACCACTTCCGTGATCGCGCTGGCCACCGACTGGATCCCCGCCGCCGCAACGCCGACCGCCGCGCCTCCCATCAAAGCACCCTTCAAAGAACCCAGTTTGCCCACTACGCCATCTAATCCGGAAAGCGGTGAGCCGATGTCCAACTGGCTGCTGCTATCGGCTGCCTGCCTGATCTCCCGGCCGTATTCGTCGATGGAAGACGCACATCGGTCCGCACTGCTGCGGGCCTCGTCCAGATATTGCTCGTTTTGCTGGATCTCATCATTGAGTTCAATCAGAGCGGCTTTGGCATAGTTGAGCTGGCGGCGGTAATTATCGGTTCGGCTGTCTGCTTCCCCATATGCCTCCGAGGCCTCCTGGACGGCCTTTTCCAGCGCTGCAACCTTTGCTTTTTGCTGGTCATACTGCTGTTGTAAGATTCGCCCCTTGGCGGTCAGTGCCTCCATGCTGTTTGCCTGCCCCTTGAATTCCGCAGTAGCCAGTGACAGCTCTGATTTCAGGTTCTTGAGCTCGGAGTTAACCGAGTTCATTTGCTTTTTAAACTCCTGCTCTCCATCCAGCTTGATGGATGTAGAGATTGTCCGCACCGCCATGGATTACCCCTCCTTACGTACCAGATGCCGCCGCTTGATCTCAAGGTTGATCAGATCCGCCATCTCTCCGGGCGTCAGCGTCTGCGCCTCCGGAACAGAGAGGTGAAGAAACTGCGTAGCCATCTGAAAATACTGAATCCGGTCCGTTTGGATTCCGTTTTTTTTTGCAGTTCCATTAAGCCGATGTCTACATAGTCCTGTTCGTCGTCTGCCGGATGCTGCATTCCAAAGCCCAGCTGAACCGCCCGCGTAATGGCCCGTCGGGCCTTGGGAACTTCCAGAGGCATCATCAGGGCCGCCAACCGTTCCGGCGTGGGATATGTGGCGTGGTCATGGCCCAAAAATCTCCGAGCCAGCTCCCCCTGCTCTGCCAGTTTGCTCAGAATCCAGCAGGTATTGAGATAGGACTTCTTGTCATTGCCTTCAATCAGCTCCAGAATCTCTGCACGCGAACCGTATCGATCGAGAATGTCGAACAGGGCCGTCCCGTTGAGCATGAGGTATAATGGCTTGCCATCCCAGATAAATTCCACTGTCTTCATGTGGTCTCCTTTGCCAATAGGCGGGGCCCGGATGCCCCGCCGTCATGGTTCATTCCGCTGCTTTTTTGATCTTCGCATCTACCCAGGCCTTTGCCTCTTCCTCCTTGGTAAAGTCGTCAGACTCGATCTTCCATTTGCCGTTTGCGGGCGCAGCTGCCGTGAAATTCAGAGAGCCTCCGGTCAGGGTGATGGAATCTCCTTTGGTGGCATACTCCGTTCCCTGCATCGCAGCCTTCAGCTTAGGATAGTAGATGCCGTGGTAAAACTTCACCCCGTTCACCTGCTTGTTGATGTAGAACGCCAGGCCGCCATACGGCGCATTGTCCTCGGAGCTGTACTCCAAATCGTTTTGAGCCTCTGCATTGATGGTGGCGCCCAGTACCGCACTGGCCACGGAATTGGAGAGCTCCGTGACCTCTACAGCCACCGTGCACTCCTTGAACTCGTTGACATATTCTTTCAGCGTATTATCGCCGTAGCTTTTGGCTTCATTGAACGAGGGTGTGTCAGTCACTTTGACCAGGGCACCCAGGTTCATGGGGTCACCGTATTTAGGATAGGCGTCATCCGCAGTATCTGCCGATTCCTCCACAAACGGTGCCCACTGCAGGTATTTCGCTCCGTATTTTGCCATGCACTTACTCCTTTACAAATCCAGAGATTTCAGCCAGCGGTCGTAAACCGCCAGCTCTGCGGCCTCTACCGCAGGGGCCGCTTTTTCGTTTGCCTTGTTCATCCAGTCCGTGGCCCGAATGCCCTTTTTAGGGGCGCCATAGGCCTGAATAAAGCCCACCTCGGAGTTGGTCACCACCTTGGCACCGCCGCCCCGGGTGTAGGTCCGCCCATGCTTAGACCGTGCATATTGCCGGGTTACCACCCGGCTCTGGTACGTGTGGTGATTTCCTTTCGGAGATACCAGCACATACCGTTTCCAGTCGTTCTTTGAGCTCCCCGCTTTTGAAACCGCTGTAATGCTGCCCAGCAGCTTTCCGCTCTTTGTCAGTCCCTGGGCAGAGATCTCTGACCGATGATACCGAACCACTACCTTGCCGGCAGCATCCAGCATCTCTTCCACCACAGCGTCCGGAATGGCTGCAAACTCCTGCATGGAGAGCTCCAATCCTTCTATGCCCTTGGCATTAAACTTCGCCATTGATATACTCCGTTTCAAAGACCAGCTCCGCCCATTGATCGTCCCCTGCAGAGCTGACCGTAGGATAGCTCATACCGGCGGCGTGGAGTGCATGCTTGAGCTGCTTTTTCTTAGCCTTTACCTCCGGCGAAGCCGTGATACCAGGCCGCCAGGGAAAGCACCAGTGCAGCCGCACCGTGTAGCGGATGGCCTGGGGTTCGTCATCGCCGAAGTCCACCGGGGTCTCCGTGTAGGTGTACACGCAGAACTCCGAGGCGTCTCCGCCGTACACATCGATGACGCAGACGGGCACGATGGGCTCCACAGCCGTCTTGATCAGCTCGTCAATATCCATAGGCTTCCTCCTTACAGGCTTACAGGAATGTGTCCGAATCGGACACGCCGGGCCGAAGCCGATAGACGGTCAGCTCTGTCCGGAGATCTTCCGTCTTGTAGGCGCGCAAAACCCGGTATTCATTGCCGCTGTATATCAGCCGCTTCTCCCCGTGGTAATCGTCGTACCAGTCGGGCAGAACGATCATCAGCTCAGGCTTGAGACCCACCGTCATGGCCTGATAGGTCTCGCTGCCCCGGACAGAGGCGATCTCCGCATAGCTGCTGCGCCTGGTCTCCTCTCCGGTGCTCTCGTCCACCTGGATCAGGTCCACCGTCTCGCTGAAGGTGTACTCACGCATCGTCCATCTCCCCCATCTTCTCGTGGGCCAGCCGGTCATTCAGGTCCAACCGCAGGTACTCCGGCATCTGGGCGCTGGCTTGCAGCATCCGCCGCTTGTACATCCAAGCGGCGTAGTCCACCTGCAGCTGGGCATCATCTGCGGTATCCCGCAGGGTAATGCCCCGTTTGGCAATCCGGGAGGCCGCGGCCTCCAGCAGCTGCTCCAGCTGGGTGATCCGCTCCGCCGGAGGATTGCGCATATCCAGCTGCACCTTGAGCATCGTCAATTTGTCGATCTCAGCCATGGCCACGGCCTCCTTTCCTCATAGATCAGCCGCCGTTGGCGGTCACCGCAACGGATCCGGCGGCCACCACCTTGCCGAATTCGTCAATCTCCACCACCGTGGCGTAGGAACCCGTGGCAGCCTTCAGATCAGAGCCGGAAGTGTAAGCAGTCCACTTGGAATTGGGCTTCATGCCGGGCTTCACCGCCGCAGGCTGCGCTCCTACCTTCACCTTCAGGTCGCCGTCATTGCCGGATACCGTCAGCTTGGTCTGACCGGAGGAGGTACCGGCAGCAGAGGTCACCGTCAGAACGCCCAGGTCCATGTTGGCATAGTCGGGATCAAATTCATGAGTGGTGGTCACATCCGTGTTGTCGTAGCTCACACCAACAAAGGCCTCACCGATGGAAGGCTTGCCGTCCATCCGCTGGGTGGCCACAAACAGGGTCTGGTCCTGGATCATCAAAGGGATGTCACTGCTGCGCACGTTGGCGCCGGCCCGCTCCACCAGGGTGTAGACATCCAGGAAGCCGCCGGAGATCTCATAGTCCGGCAGGCCCGGCAGATCCACGATCAGGCCACCAATCACCGGCATGGTGTTGTTCATGCCGGCCACCAGGGCGCCAGCCGCGTTGAAGGCCAGGGCCCGGGCCAGGATGTCCATGTGGGTTTTCCGGTTCATGACCCAGGTGGGTTCTCCGGACTGGGAGTAGGTGGGGTCCGCCACCGCCAGGGCGCCGATCAAAGCCTGGAAGAACTCCACGCCGGTGGCATCGGCCACGTTCAACTTCAGGATGTGGCTGGTGTGCAGGTCCTTAAACTCGCCCTGGTTGTTGCCCCACCAGGCGGGCTTGCTCTGGGCCGCCAGACGGGTCATGTAGCCCACCGGCATTTTGTTGCCGGTGCCGTACACGATGGACCAGTCGATGGCCTTGCCCAGGGCCTGGCCCATCATGTCCATGACCTCATAAGCAAGGTTCAGATTGTCGTCGTCCTCCAGGGTGCTGTTGGGGATGGCCAGATAGCCGCCCACCTTGTAGCCGTCCATCTCCATCTGGGTAAAAGACAGCTCCAGCTCATTGAGACTGGCCACAGACTCCGTCCAGACCGCCGCCGGCACGGTACCTACAATGTTCTGGCGGGCCTTGCCCTTCAGAGGCTTATACCGGACCCGGCTGATCAGCTTGGAGTAGCGACCGATGTTCTCCCGCAGGATGTCCAGCATCACCGTGGGGATGCCCAGCTCCGCGCCGGTGACGGAACGGGTCTGCCCCTTCATTTCCCGGATACGGGTCAGGAAGGTCTGCACGTCCTCACGCTGGATGAAGGCGTCTCTTTCCTGGATGGTCAGGCCGAAAAAGCGGGTGCGGGTTTCTGCGGTCTCCATATACGTCACGTCCTTTCTCTCATGTCCGGCGGGCTTTCCCGTCCGGGATTCTCTTGCGGCGTCCTCCGCCGTCCGGATCTCCGCCTCCAGAGCCTCAATGTCGGCCCGGACGGCAGCGCGCTGCTGGTCGTTGTCGCTCCGCTCGGCTTCAAAGGCATCCACGGCGCTCTCCACGGCGGAGCGTTCTTCCTCGGTCTGGGCGGCCTCGATGTCCGCCGCAAGCTCCTGCTCCCGGGCCTCAAATCCTTCCGCGGTCTTCTCCAGGGTCCGGAGCTCAGTCTGCTTGTCCGTCAGCTTCTTACGAAGCAGCAGAACTTTCAGTGCCATTTCTTTTACCTCCCGATCTTTCGTCTCATAGTCTTCCGCCAGGCCTCGGCCTGACGGCGCTGGATCTCTTCGAGCTGCCGCTTCCGGGCGCTGACCGCAGTCTCCTCATAGGCAGGGAACGTGCAGACAGACACCTCGTACAGCGGATTGATCTTCTCAATCTCCCAGCGGCAGGCACCGCCGCCAAGATCCACAAAGGTCTCCCGCTCGATCTCAAAACCAAACGAGCACTGATCGACGTCCCCCCGCTGGACGCGGGCGTAAAGGTTCATGGCGTCGGTATCGTCTCGGTTGATCTTAATACTGCCCCACAAGCCCCGGCTGTCTGTCTTGAGCTCCAGGGTCCCGGACTTGGTCCGTCCCAGTACCAGGGTGCTGTCGTGGTTAACCAATGCCCGGACATCTTGGCTCAGGCAGCCGTCAAAGGCACCCGGTTTGATGATCTCCGTGGCCCCGTCCCAGAGCTCATAGGGAGAATCAAAGACCGCAAAATAGCCCTCGATGTAAACTGCGTCCGATTCCTCGCGAAATTGGTATTTCTGCGCCAGGCTCCGGGTCTGGCGTTTGGTTCGTTCAATTGGCATGTCACGCATCCTCCTTCAGCTTTTTTTGATCCCCGATCATGCCCTGGGGAATGTAGTTTTCCAGGATCACCAGCTCGTCCAGGCCCTTCTTCGGGCTCAGATCCAGCCAGTCCCGGACCTCGTTTCCGCTCATGATGCCCCGGACAAACTGATCATCGCCCACCTGGGCCAGCTCCGTCAGGGAGTAGGCGTAGAGCTTCCGGGCGCTGAACTTGAAATAGAGATCCGGAGAGAGCAGCAGTTTCTTGGTCAGTTCCTGCTGGATGCCAGTGGCAATAGGGATCACGGTCTTGCGGATGAAATTGTTGTAGCTGTCCTGGTCATACTCCCCCACGCCGATCAGGAAAGGCGGAACGCCCATGGCCGCCGCCACGCTGCGCTTGTCCAGCTCCACGTTGGAGCTGATGGCCAGGTCCGCCAGGGACAGCGGCTTCACCTGGACCACGTCCATCAGGTCCGCCGGGATTACCCAGGGCTCCCCGGCCTTCTGGCCTCTGATGTACTGGTCCAGCAGCTTCTGCCGGCCGGAGGGCGATGAGAACTCGTCTGCCAGGGCATCCACCTTCACGATCACCGACGGCTTCCAGTTGTTGCTTAGGAAGGCGTTGGTGGTGGCCGCCGCCTGCCGCAGGTTCTTCAGCACGTCTTTCAGCTGGACCCGAACGCCCCGGCCCATCCAGGGCCGCTGGAGATTTGGCCGATACACAAAGTGGAGTACCTGATCCGGATCCAGCATCCGCCCTCGCCAACTGACGGCGTAGCTGCTGTTATCTGCGGTGCCAATGGGAAAGGCCCCCGGCATGGGCACCAGGTCCTCCAAGTACCCGTCCCGGGTCACCGGCAGCACAAAGGCGTTACCATCCCCCACCGTCAGCATGGTCAACACGATCCAGCTGATAAAGGTCTTCCGGGTACCCAAGGAATAGGGGTGAATATCCATGAACCGGCTCAACTCACTCTTCTCCCGGACGTCTCCGTCCGCAGTGTTGCGCATCAAATGAATGGTTGCTGAGCTGACCACGTCCGCCACGGCGCCGGCTGCAGCCGCCACGTCCGGACTGTCCAGCATGGAAGTATATCCGTTGGTCTCCAGGCTGTCCCAGACATCTGAGGACACCAGACAGGCTGCCATAGACTGTGACAGAGCTGATCGGCTCTGCCGGTTTCGACTGCCGCTTCTGCGAACGGGAACTTTCTTGCTCACGGGTTCTCACCTTCTTTCGTTGATTCTTCAAACCAGCCGGCGCCCCGGCTACCACGGTCCAGATCCTCCAGATATGTGCAGGCAGCAAACACCGCACAGTCAAACACATCGATCCGGAGATTGGGCGCCAGCTTCTCATACATGACCATGTCGTCAGCCTTTTCCACTCCCCGGACGTTCTGGACACAGTACTCAAACGGCTCCGCGTGCATGTAGTACAATGTCCCTCTTTTGGCGCTGGCCTCCAGATACCGAAATCCCTCGCTTTTCCGGGTGAACAGTTGAGGCTGGTCCTTGATCGGGAACTTCATTTTTTTCATTTCCAGGAAGTACTCCCGGCAGAATTTGCGATCATGACCGATTCTCCGGATTTTGAAGCCCTCGCTGCGCCGCTTCATGTACCACTTCACCACGTCGCTGTGGTTCAAAACTGCATCGTTGCACATGTCCAGCCAGCCGTCATCTTTCCAGCCAAACAGCGGAATATGATCCTCGCTGGCTTTTACCGTGGCTGCTGCCAGTGGGAACCAGCAGTGGGGGATGATGATGTCCACGCCTTTGTAGTGGCCAAACAGGCAGGCTGCCGTCAGATCGTGGAGCTTTGAGAGGTCTGTACCCCCGTACCACTTGATGGGAAGCCGCCGCAGTTCATCCAGAGTCCAATGATATTTTTCGTCACTGCGCCGGAACTCCTCGATGTCAAACCAGGCATTGAGGGCAGCCGTAAACACGTTCAAGCTCTTTTGCAAAAACTCCGGCCGCAGCTGGGGATCCTCCTTGGCCTGCATGGCGTCGTTGACCATCTCCTGGGGGCGAATACTTTTGCCCCATCCGGGATTACATCGCTCCATCACCTCTGGATTGGTGTAGTCTACCTCACCGGCCTCGGACTTCGGTGCCGCCGCGATAAACACAAAAATAGAGTCCGCCTCCGGTCCCTTGATGGTGCCGTTTAAGATTTTGCGGCAGTATTCCACGCGCTTTGCACAAAAGCCGGTAGCCAGCTTACCGCCGGAGCTGATTCCGATCACCAGCTTGTTGGTATATGCCTTGGTGGCGTCCTTGAGGACCTGATACTGATTGGAGGACTTATAGGTGTGCATCTCGTCGGCAATGACGATGTTGCAGTTAAACGAGTCTTGTCCATCTGGGTTGGCGGCCAGAGCGTTGATAGAGATAAATCCATCCTCGCCGATGTCTCCAGTGATACTGCGCTCCATGTTGTTATTGATGATCCGCAGGCCGTTGACGGGGTCATCGTCCACTGTCAGGTGTTCCCGCTTCAGGTTGTATCGGAGAAAGTCGAAGCCCTCCAGAGCCTGCTTGAGAGCGCCGCCCACCTCATAGACCTTGGAGCCGGAACGCCGCTCATAGAGCGCCAGCGCCCAGGCCAGGGCCGCCGCGAATGTGGTCTTGATATTTTTTCGCGGGACAAAGTCCAGGGCCTCCTTAAAGCGCCGCTCCTTTGTCCCAGCCAAATAAAAGCCCATCACGTTGTACACGATGAACTTGTGATATGGCAGGAGCAGGAACGGGGTTCCCCTCAGCGGCGTGGCATCTAAGAACTCGCCTTGCTGGTGGCAGATCGTTGTCTCAATAATGGCGATGATCTCGTTGGCTGGCTCCGGGCGAAAGTCCCACTTGGGATTTTTCAAGTCATCCATATACCGCTGGCAAGCCTGGACGATCTCCACGCAGGCCGGGATCTCTCCGGACAACACCCCGGAGACATAGCTGTCCACCTCCATCATGTAGTCGGCAGCGTGCTCCACTGCGTAGGTGGATGCCTCCTCCAGCAGCACCTCAATCCGGCTCCTCTCACCAGCCGAATACTCCTCCCGCTTCTTCTTGGCCTTGGCAAAGCTGGCAGGTGTCAGGCCCAGTTGGGACCGCAACGCTAGGATGTCCTTGCGCAGCTGATCTACCACCGCGTAGTTGGGGTCCTTGGCGGTATACTTGCCACCGGTCTTATTGACGAGCTCGGCCACCATTTTTCCCCCGGCGGCTCGCCAGGTCTTTTCCGCCTTGGGCAGCTCCCGCTCCAGCTTGGCCAGCTGCTTGATGGTGCTGTCAAAGATCGGGCTGTAAATGCCGACGGACTCCATGTCCGCCCGGATCATCGCCTCCCGTCCCATGCAAATCCTCCCTCACGCTGTGGATTGTTGTGTCCGATTCGGACACGGCCCGCCGCACGGGCGCGTCGTTTGCGGGCGCGCCGCACGGGCATGTGCGCGGGCGGGTCCTGGATCATGCGCATAGCGCCCGCGAACCCCCTCCGCCGTTTTTCCCGCCGTCGGAAAGCCCTCCGCCCCCGGTCCTGAAGGGAATCTTTAGACCGGCCCCGAAGGTGGGGGGGATACCCTGCGCCGCCAAGACTCGCCCAGCTCAGTCAGTCTGCCGGTCCGACGGTCATGCATCGCATCGTGCTGGTCGCTTGTGAGGCTGACCAGGTTCCAGAGCTGCCAGGCATACTCCGGGTAGTCCTCCGCCGGCCATACATGATGGACTGTGTTGGCTGTCACGGTCAGGCCGTACCGTGCAGACTCGCGGCAGCGGTATTTATCGCGCCGCAATGCCGCAAGCCGCAGGTGCTGCCAGCGTCTGGTTTTGTATCCTGCCCACGCCATGGGCTATCACCTCCAGGGATTCATGGGAAAAACAAAAACGCCAGGGCCAACGACTCAACCCGCAAATCGGGTGAATCATTGGCTCTGGCGTTTGACGCTCTGGCCTTTGTCAATATCCAGGATGATCTCACTGCGGCAGGTCCGGCAATAAACCGGCAGTCCGTGGGCCGTAGTCTCCGGAGTAATTCGCAGCAACCGGTGGTTCCGTCCGCATATTGGACAGGTAAGCCATCCATCCTTTATGGCAAGTGTATCACTTCGCGGCGTTTTTGGCAATGCGATTCCCTCACTTTCTTTAAAACGTGCATACTTTTCCACTAGATTTCAAGATAGACGCGTGCGCGCGACATCTTCTAAAATAAAAGCCCTTATTTCTTAGGCAGAATATAGCTGGCGTAGTAGTAGGCCCCGAAGTCGTTTACCGTTTGCCCCCGGCGTGCCCAGAGCACGTTGTCCGGGATCTCGATGACGTTGCTCTCATCGTCCCACTCCAGCGGAGGCGGAATGCTCTGAGAGAGCGGACGGTTGCAGCTCCACGGGTGCTTCCCCAGCGGGATCTTGAATCCGTCCGGCCGCTCCTTGTTGAAATACTCCGCCAATCTCCGATAACCGCCTTCGGCCCGGAGCACGGGCTCATCATCCACTTCCCCGCCCCGCCAGAGATACCGGACCTCGGCCGGCGAGAACTGACTATCCCGGAGGACCAGGTGGATGTGGTAGCGATGGTCCCCGTGGCGTCCTTCAATACAGCCTGCCCAGTCATAATCCGCGCCCTTCCTCCATCTCTGCGCTCTGGCCCGGAATGCCCGGAAATACCTGCGAACCGCATCCCAGTCCTTTGGCAGGTGCTCCCAGTCATAGGTGAGCGTGTAATGGCTGCCTTCATAGCCAAACATGGCCAGGCGCAGCTCCAACCGGTCCACCTGGGTCCGCGTCACGGCGCTGTGGGGTCCCTTGCGGATCTGCCTCTTGTCCGCTGCATCCTGCCGGGTCCCAGATGGGCCCAGCGGAGGCCGCAGTGATCGGCACTCCTTGATCAGCGGACCCGCCCGCTGGCGCGTGCAATACCATAATTGTCCCGTATTTCTCCCTCCATTCTGATTTTTTCTCACTTTTCTATTGACTTATATAGTGCACTATGCTATACTATAACCATGGAAAGGAGGTTAGGACATTGAGCAAAAACAAAAAAAGCGGCAACAAGAAAGCCAGCGTCGAAACCAAGCTTAATCTTGTTACCGCAATCCTCAATCTTGTGGTTGCCCTCATACTTCTGTATGAAGCGCTCACAAGCTGACGAGGCGAGGGGAGCAATCCCCTCCCTCTAAGGATAGCAGATACAAGGCTCAGTGTCAAACAAAATGGCAATCTATATACTGCTCGGAATCAGCATTACCCTGTCCATCGTCTCCATCATCATTTCCCTAAAAAAGAGGTGATCTCATGCCGGAAAAGCAAGCAGACAAATACGCCACGCAGAAAAAATATCTTGCAACGCAAAAGCAGCTGCGGGTCTGGCTGTCACCGGAGAAGTATGAAGCCCTGAAGCAGCGGGCACAAAACGACGGCACATCCATCCACGCCCTTGTCAACCAGTGGGTAGACGCATATCTGCAGGAAACGCCGGAGGCTTGAGCCTCCGGTTTTTCTTTGCGTCATAAGTAGTTTTTCATCTCCTCCACACTGCGAAAATACTGGGAGCTGTACACATGACCATGTGTACATTCCAACCTCACCAGCATATCGCACTCCCACACCGGCAGCGCTCTGGTGGTGCTGGCGGTGACCCAGAAATTGCCCAGCGTCCGGGTCAGGGAGATCTCCCGCCCGGACGCCATGGCACGGCTCAGCTGCACCAAATCATTGGGTGACAAAAGATTTACCAGACAGATCCCTCCTCATCGGCATACCTCCAGGAAATTCCCCGGTACGGGATTCCCGTCCTGCAGGCAGCTGAGATTCGGGATTTCTGCCCACCTGTCTGCTCTGCCGCAGCGGTCACGGATGAGTAAGCGGTCTTTGTCCCATCCTCTGCAACGGAGATCACCGGCTTTGCATTAGAGCGTTTCCGCATATGATTTCATTCGCTCCTTCCCAAGTAGTAAGCAATCCTGAGAGTCCATCAAAACGGCAGCTCCCCTTTCTCCTCTTCCGGCAGCTCCTGGAACTCTCCGGACGGCGGCGTGTCCGAATCGGACACCGTCCGCTTGCTGTCTCCAAAGTACACGCTATCCGCCACCACCTCAGCGCTGCGGCGGCGGCCGCCGTCTTTGTCGGTCCAGTCCCGGATCTGGAGTCTGCCCTCTACCACGGCCATGCGGCCTTTGGTGAAATACTTGCTGACGAACTCCGCCGTGGAGCGCCAGGTTACCACGTCGATGAAGTCCGTCTCCTTTTCGCCGCTCTGGGACTTGTAGTCCCGGTCCACGGCCAGTGTCAGCGCGGCCACAGCAGTGCCGTTTCCGGTGCGGCGCAGTTCCGGATCCCGTGTGAGACGCCCCATGATAACGATTCTATTCAGCATCTTTATTCCCCTCTTTCAAATCAATCCCTCCATCTCATTCGGTTTCTCGCTACCGCGCGGCGCTTTTTCTCGTAATCGTTCGCCTCAGCCTGCGGGATCGTGGCCGCCTGATACATTGTGTGCCAGGCGGCCAGATTTTGCTGGTAGGTGCCCCATGCCGGGCAGGCATCTGCATCATGGCATCTGGGAGATCTCCTGCGGCACCCACGGCACGGCGGCATTGGTTTACTCATGTGCTACCCCCGGGCCCATGCCGTCAGGATCCATACAGCCAGCAGCGCCCAGACGCCGACCGCCAGCCAGAATCCCCAGCGCCGGCGGCGCTTCCCGGTGTACCGCATCACGCCACCTCCCCGTTGAGCGTCTCCAGGATGATCTCAACGGACTGCTGGAGATTCAGGCCCGTAACATCTACCCGGCGGGTGGAACCGTCAGAGCAGCGGATAATGGAGACCTCGTCCCCGTTGTCGTGAAGATGGTACTCCAGGCGAACCACGCCGGGGCACATCTCCGCGAGGCACCGCGAAAATGTGCGGGACAAGAAGTTCCTCTTCACATCAAACCTTGTCTGATTCATGCTGATTCTCCTTTCCCGTCAGCGGCAATGGCATCCACCAGTAACCGACGTCGTATTCGCCATGGGACGGTTCCTCCAGCTCGCAGCCCACATCCGTATCCACGAACGGGTAAAGATCGCTGTAACATCCCACACAGCGGGCGGTGCCATAGCACCATTCGCCCAAGGCATTGTCCCAGCGCAGAATCACCAGCTGCTGGTCCGCCGGCCAGTGGTCCTCATCCAGTGGCTGCCACTGTGCCAGGGCGGGCTTGGGTACGGGATCATCGGTCAGGCCGTAGAGATAATCCGTACTGACGCCCAGTGCCTGGGCCAGGCGGGGAAATGCACCAGACCCCGGCAGGTTTCCGTTTTCCCAGGCGCTGTAAGTAGCCTTGTACTCTCCAATCTTTTCCGCAAAGGCCGCCCGGTCCAGACCGGTCTCCTCCCTGGCAGCCCGGAGCCGCTGGGAAAAGCGCTCCCGACGCACCTGCCAATCCTCCGCTGACAGCTCCACCCGGTTTTCCAGCTTCGGAGGCGGCGCGATTCCCATGCCGCCAGGCTCCCGGCTTGTGTGAGCCTCTGAGTCCGCTTGCTCTGGATCATGGTCCCGCGCGTATTGGCATGCTGCCGGGCAGGTATCCCGCTTGTTGCACCACTGGCAACAGCCGGTTCCTCCCCAAACACCATGGCTGAAATCATGGTCATAGATGACCTGTGCGTGCTGGCAAAAGCCGCCGGTCTCCGGGCACTCTTTACGACAGCCGCCCCACATCACAGCAAACTGCTTGACATCCCGCATTGAATAGCTGTGCCCGTCGATCACCCAGTCCAGCAACCGGTACTGTGCCTCCACCGGCAGCCGGGCAATCTCCAGCGCCGCAGCCTCCGGGATCTCGTCCCGCTCCCATCTCCGCATGATGCCCGGCACCTTGATGCCATTTTTGATGGCGCTGAGGTTGGCCAGCTTGGTCTTGGAGATCTGCATGGCCTCCGCTACCCGGTCCCGGATACGCCCCGGGAGATCTTCTCCGGATCGCTTCCGGGCCATGTATGCCTGGGTCAGTTTGTCCGCTTCCTCCGCCAGCAGGGCCTTGGTCTTGATGCGCTGCCGATTGGCCTCGATGATGGCGGCAACCTCCACATGTTCACCCATGGCCGGGAGGACGAGGCAGGGGATCTGCGCCCAGCGGTCCTTCTGGGTGATGGCCGCCCGTTTGATTGCTGACAGGCGGTTGTGGCCGGAAATCAACCGGTACCCTCCCCCCTCATCCGGGACCACTGTCAATGGCTCCAGGAGGCCATTGGCCTGGATACTCTCTACCAAATCGTCCAGATTCTCTACCTTGGGATAAAAATTCCGTGGGTTGGGATGGATGTCCGCAAGAGGAATCATCCGTATTGGCGTGTCCGAATCTGACACCGGCGTAAATGTGCTTGCGAATGCAGAAATATCAAACTTACTGCCCATCCAAAGCACCTCCCAAATACTCCTTGACCCACTTCCGATAGTCCTGGCTGGCGGCGCTGCCGGGGCTGTACTGGACGGTGGCCCGCCGGTCAAAGGTGCTCTCCGTGACTTTGGGAGACCGGCGGATCACCTGCCGGAACACGGGGATCCCAGAGGCGCGGATCAGGGACTCTGCTTGTGCAGTCGCGTCTGATTTGGTCCGCCGCGTAATCAGAACACCGGCGATCCGGACCTTGATATTTGCCCGCTGCAGGTTCTGGATCTGGCGGTGCATATCATAAACGCCTTCAAAACTAAACCCATCCAGCACCATGGGGATCACCACCTCATCGGCTGCCATCAATGCCCCCACGCTGGAAAGCGTAAAGCCAGTCGGGCAGTCCAGGATAAAGAAGTCCGTCTCCTGATCCTCCGCCGCGCACGCCACGAAATCCCGTATCCGCTCCGGGGCACTGACGCCGTCCTGGATGGCTTGCAAATCCAGCGCATACAGCTCCGGCGACCCAGGGACCAGATCCAGGCCCGGGACGATGTTCTCCAGGTTGTCGCTCCATACCGACTCTCCCTTGCCCATCAGCAGATCCGCCATGGTGCAGCTGTTGACGGGGTCGAACTTCGGCCGGTAAAACCGGGTCAGATTCATCTGCCCGTCACAGTCCGCCAGGACCACCCGTTTTTTGTAGCGGTTCACCAGGATGTCTGCCAGATTGATGGCGGTGACGGTCTTTCCGACACCGCCCTTGTTGTTCATAATTGCGATCGTTCTCATATGTCCTGTCCTTTCATCCTCTGGCCCCCGGCAAGCGTGGGCCCCATCCAGACCGAGCTATCAGCTCCGGCCGGTTCGGGAAATAAAACGTCTCCCGCCAGGTCTCGCCGGTGACCGTGGAGCGGAACTCCACCACGTAAAACCGCAGCTCCGGATGGATGTACACCACCCGGCAAGGCCGCGGGCTGGCGTCGATCATATCTTTTGTGCCGTAAAACGTAGGCGCCCGGGTCAACGTATCTCCAATCTGCATAGCATTGCTCCTTAAAACGGCAGGTCCTTGGCCTCAGCCGGCGGCAACTCCACGATCTCACCGATCCGCTGCTGCCCCGGCGCCTCTGCCCGATTCTTTGCCTTTGCTTTCTTGCCAGCATCCACCAGCCGGCACATCACACTGCGGCCGGACGCATCCGCAATCACAGAAAACGTCTGCCGGTCCGCATCGAAGTACAGCGGCCACCGGCCCCGCTTGTACTCCTTGTTTTTGGCAATCTTGAGGATCCGGTTTTTCTCCTGATCCAGCTCATCGTCCTTGGGATTGGGCCGGAACAGCAGGAAGATCATATCCGCGTCCTGCTCAAACTGGCCGGACTCTTTCAGGTCGTGCATATCCGGTTCCCGCCAGCCGCCGGACCGGTCCTGCCGGGTCAGCTGTGCCAACTCCACAACCAGCGTACCGGACGTCTGGGCAAAGGTGTGCAGCGCCATGGAGACGCCCGCCATTTGCTCCTGTCGGTTGGCTCGTCGGTCAGGCTCCGGCGTCACCAGCTGCACGTAGTCAATGAAAATCACCTGGAAGCCATAGGCCTGGCTGGTGGCCTGGATCTCCGTGGCCGTCATGCCGGAGGCCTGCAGCACCGTGAGATCCCGCTTTGCCATATCGGCGGACTTGGCGGCCAGTGCGGCCCAGTCCTCTTCCGAAAGGCTCCGCAGCTTGATGTCCTTGGCGCTGATCTGCGCCACATGGCTCACCATGCGGTCCCGGACCTTGCGCTTGCCGGTCTCCAGGCTGAAAAATCCCACCTTGTACTTGGCCGCCATGTGATAGGCCATCATGAGGGCCAGGGCCGTCTTGCCGTCTGACGGGTACCCGCCGAGCATCACCACATCTCCCAGCTCCGCAAAGGCCCCTTCGTCCACGTCCGGCAGACCAAAGGACACATACTCCGGCGCTGGCGCGTCCGGGTCCTGGGCGGCAAAAAAGTCGTCCAGCATCTCCCGCATAGTCCAGGCGTCGGTCTTGCGGCCATCGGAGAGCATCTGCCCCAGATCCGCGCACAGCGGGCGGCAATCCTCCAGCGTCACAGCTGTGGCCAGCTTGTCCGCCAGCTCCCGGACCCGCTGCAGCGTGGCCTGGGAATGCATCATAGCGGCGTACTCCCGCCAGTTGGCGCTGGTGGGCGTGATGTCCATCAGGTCCATCATGTAGCCGTTGTAGTCGGGCCCGATCCGGTCCCGGATGGTCACCGCATCCACGGAGCCCCCGGCCTGAAAGAGTGCCCGAGCTGTCTGGAAGATCAGCCGGTTGGCAGGATTGAGGAAATCTTTAGAGCTCACCGCCATCAGCACATCCCGGACGATCTCCGGATCGATGAGCATGGAACCGATGACAGCTCGCTCCGCATCCAGCTGGTGATCCAGCTTTTCCTGGCTGCTCATTGCCATCCGTAGGACCTCCTCTCCGGCTCCTGCGGAGCAGGCGGCACCGGGAGATCCTCCACGTCCTTCCAGCGGGCGTTGTTCAGGTATGTACCGGCGTAGGGCTTCCCGTATCCGGCCTGCCAGCTCTCAGAAGCCACCTGTTTTTCCAGCGCACGGCCAATCCGGGCAATCAGAGTGTCATCCGGCTTGAGCTTGTCCCAGGCTCGGATAGCACCCTGCCGATCCTCGCCCCGGACGTTGGTACGGTAGTAGGTCCAGAACGCCTCAAACCTCTCCGGCTTCCAGTCAGCAGTCTCCTTGAGTTCCCGCTTCCTGCGCTGCCCCCCTTGGGGGGCTTTAGGGGGTATATTATTCTTTAAGTCTTTATTTCTTTGTGTCGGGTTTCCCGACGACGGTGTTTCCCGTTGACGGTTTTCCCCGTCATCGGTATTTCCCGACAACGGTATTTCACCGTTGTCGGGTTTTCCGGACGACGGTGGTGCCACGTCCTGCAAAATGTAGATATTCCCGCCGAATGTCCCGTTCTCCTGGTGGGCCTGCTCCCGAACCAAGTAGCCCACTTTCTCCAGCTCGGCAAGCGTATTGCGGATGGAGTCCTTCCCTACCCCTGTAAATGCTGCGAGCCCGCTGACGCTGAACTCCCAGCCCTCCGGACGGGACATCATCACCGCAAAAAGGCCTTTGGCCTTGAGGCTCAGTCGCTTGTCCGTAATCATAGAGTTATACAGGACTGTAAAGCTCTCCCGCCTGCCAGACCTAACCACGCTGTCGCTCATGAGATCACCGTCCCTCGATCCGATCAATCACTCGGAAAAGTCCATTTGTAGCTGAGCAGACGCCCAGCACCACGAAGAAAAACTCCCAGCCTGTCATAGAGAGGTCACCCCCTCCCCGGCCGATGTGCGGGGCTTGCATTTCCGAGTAAAATGTGTTATCATAACCCTGCGATTGTTCTCGGATTTGTTTACAAGTCCCGGAACCGAACGTCTCGAGGCTCCACCCTCGGGGCGTTCTTTTTTTATGCCTGTGACACGCCGCGCTTTTTTCTGCGGTCTTTGCTCTGTTGTAACGTCTTCGCTCAATCCCAGCTCCATGATCGCCCGTACCAGCTCCTGCAGCTCCGCCATGATCTGGTCAAACAACGGTCGCTCCTCCGGGGAGATCACCCCGTCCTCCGCAATGTCCAAAAGTTCCCGCTCCCGGTGCCGCTCCGCGAATTTGCGCACCAGGTTGATAATGCGAATGGCTGCCCTGGGCAGATCCAGCACCGTCACCGGCGGCAGGATCTCAGCGGCCACATGGCTCACCAGCCGCAAGTGCTGCACGGCCAGAAGTTGGCTATCGTAAAGCACCACCATCTGATAGGCGATGTCGTCCGGCACCGGGGCCTCCCCGGCCTCGTACCGGGCCAGCTGTCGTACCGAGCAGTTAAGGCCCTCCGCCGCCCGCTCCTGGGTATAACCAGCCTGCTCCCGGCAGGTCTGATAGATCTCCGAGCCATTTTCCGGCATGGTCATCAGCCTCCTTTGTGTTAATGTACAGTTGAGGGGATTGCTTGTCCCTTGTGATTTCGCCGGGACCCCTCTCCCGGCACAAGCGGTCACATTCCCCGCCGCATCAGCTCCTGACACTTCCGCACGATGGCCTCCCGACGCTTCTGCTGGGATTCCTCGCTGATGCAGGGGTCGTATACCGTCACATGGGCAACGCCGTTTTTAGGACCGAAGTCCACGCTGTAATGGGTGACACGATACTGCTTCCCATCCTCAATGATGATGTCGTCCATCAGACCATCTCCTTTCTTTCAGCCTATGGATCACAGATCTTGTCCTATGCGCTAGCGGGTTCACGGCCCAGGAGCGCATCCACGGAACACTCCAGAATATCCGCCAGTTTCATCAGATTCTCCGCACTGGGCATTGCTTTCCCGGACTCCCAGGCAGAGACCGAAGCCTGCTTGACACCCATGCGATTTGCCAGCTCATACTGCCGCATTCTCCTGGACTCCCGAATTTTTTTAATTTCCATATCCTGCCTCCTTCCTCGGACACTTGAAACGCTTGTTCTGGTATGGTAATATAGCTACAAACTAAGCAAATTTCTGTATGGAGGTGCGTATTGGATACTGCAACTATTCAATGGATCATCTCCATCATTCTGGGTGTCATTCCCTGGATTGTTCCGGACTTACCTTGGTACTGGAAGATCATTATTACCCTTGTAATCGCTCTATTCTCCCTGACTGTCAGTTGGTTTCGGTTGAATCAAAAACTTAAGGATTTTCAAAAGGCGCAGCAGGAACTCGCTACCAAACACAATGCACTTGCTGCACAATTTGATCAAAAAAATTTGATTTTGCAAAGATTCCAGCATTTGGCTACGACAATGGAACATCTTTTGCAACTGGCTCTCTTAAACGAGGATAAAGCAAAAATCCAGCTTATCTATCGAGC